>JGI24702J35022_10001129_pt1 | contig 16594 bp, 16 predicted proteins | sample TergutTh196P4_FD_35022 | JGI IMG/M metagenome (IMG submission 35022)
TGGTGTGGTTGTTTTTTGTTTGTTTTGGTGTTTGGGGTTTGTTTTGGGGTTTTGTGTTGGTTTGTTTGTTTTGTACCTAGAAAAAATGGCGGGAATTACGGTTAAAGCTAACTACATCCGAGACAGCAACAGGACTAGAAAGTGGAAACCATGTCATCAGAGGTTTTTCAAAAATTTGTGCTTGTATCGCGGCGGTAGCACTCCCATTTCGGGTAAGAAGAAATTTAGCTTGTGTAACTTTTAATCCATTACCTGTACATTTAGTGCCTGCAAGAGATCGAGTATTAACATAGTTTGAAGGATGTAAAGTTGATATGGAGTGAGCACTGTTAGATGTTTCTATGAATTGGTCTATAAGTGTAACCATGTTTTTACAGCCTCCAACATGTTTTTATTTGGTTTGACATTTTGTAGTTGATTGAGTTTATAAACTGCAACACAGTCACTGTTGTAATTTACACTCAAAATTTTGTTTTGTACTATATTAATCAACATACTATTAACACCACAATCCATTATATACGTTGTCAAATATATATTTACCTGTCTATAAAAACTTGCTCTACTTAAATATATACAAATATTCAGATATTACCACGAAACCATAACAACAATTTCACCATAGACTCTTACAACATAACAAAAATAACACCACAACATAACAAATACATAAAACATTAACCACTAGAACAATACTTCCACAACATAAACATTTTACCAAAATAATAACCCACACATACTCACTACCAACCCCATCACCACACCACATTTCAACCCACCACTCAACTAATACCAAACACCACTTTTTACGCCATAATGTATCAATCCTCCACACAAACCATAACGAATAAACCCAAACCCTAACTCAACCAAACCAAAATCAAAACAAACAAAAATTCTACACACCTTACAAAAAACTTTACTAATAAAATACTAATTGTTCCATAATTCATTATTTTACTCGCACCAGGTACACCATAAAACTGATAACTATGGCAACAATAACTATACTTAAAATGTAAACTGTAGTTTGTGTGAATGGAATATCCCAGTTAGGTTTGACATAAGGCTGCACAGGTAAAATTGTGTGAAATGTTGTGCCCCAGACATTTGTTGCCTCTACATATAATAGTGCCTCGTCTGATTGAGTGAGAGACTTGAGATTTTGGTTTTTTGCTATGGCTATTTGTGTTTGTCCTTGAAAACCTAAATTGTCTACAAATATTTTACTTCCACCTTGATAGTATTGGTAAAATTGTTGATAGTTTTGTTCATAATTAAGTGGTGTTTGAGTTTGTTCTTGTGGCATAGTTAGTTTTATGGTTTTTAGTAGGTATAGTTCAAGTTGAGTTTTTGAAAGTGTTTCAAAATTTTTAGAAGGTATATTATTAATTACATATATGGTTGTGTTTGTTAATCCGCCCAATTCGAGGGGTGCGTCTAGTTGGAGCATGATATTTTGGGAGTCATCATTTAAAACATTGATTTTAAGTGGAGAAGAAGAGTCAAAGTTTAGAGGTAGATTGTAGGGTTGGTTGTCTTTAAAGTTTAATTGTATAGTTTGTTGTAAAATAATTTTCTGTGATTGTTCTGCTGTTACTAAAAGTTCATAATATAAAGGGCTTGTACGTTTTAGGTTTGTTTTAAAAGATCCTGTTCCCGCAAAGTTTTGTGGTTCTGAATCATAAAGGTCTTCTAATGCCATTTTAAGTGCTGTTGAATCAGTTGTTTGATTGCTTAAATTTGATTGTAGTACATCAGTTTCGGTAAAGTTAAAAGCTGACTTAAAAACTGTATGTATGTTAACAGTGTTATCAATGTTCCATGTTTGAAGTGTTTTGTTCCACATGTATGCTGTAGCGTTAAACTGTTTGTCATAAAATTCATAATCAACTGTGAAGTTAGTTTTAAAATAGTTTGGTTGGCCAAACAAGTTACAACCTATGCTTAGATTGTAATTGATAGCTGTAGTAAAGTTTTGGTCAGTAATGGTTTTTGCAACTTTAGAGTTAAGAATATATTCTAGTTTTGCGTATCGCGTTTCTGCGTTAAAGTATAGTGGTAGTTCTGTAAGACATAAAACTGTCTGTTCTCTGTTTACATCAACGTTTTTTGCAAATATGTCTAATAGTTTATTGTGGGCATATATTGCCGTGACAGTATTGCCAAGTTGGGTAATAGTTAAAGTTCCATTTGGCGTGTTAAATTGGTCTACAAGTTGGTTTTGTAGATCTTCTTGTACTAAATCAGGGTCTTGTAACAGGCTTAACTCGTTAAGAGTTGGTGGAAAAATACTGCAAAACATCCACTCATACCATTCTTCAACCACACTATTGTTGTTACTGGGTTTATCTGTTAGAGACAAGTTTTGGGTCCAGACGTATGTGTGATTTGTGTTTGTTTCCCAAAAAAATGATTTTGGAAGTTCACTACAACTATAACCTACATCATCAAGCATTAAAATGATTTGACTATGTTGAAAAGTTATTTCTGGAGCTAAAAATTGGACGTTAGCGTTTTTGTTGAAAAAATTTGATACAGTAACATTTGGTGTAACTTGTACTGTGTCAAGTTCAGGTAGTTTTTGTGCGTATCCTTCCCAAAAAAAATCTGCAACCACAGCTCGTTGATTAAGATTATAATCCAACCCATTGCCATCATATCGTATAATTAAAGCAAAAGGTTTGTCAAAACTTGACCCAACACCAACATTTGGAACAGTATACGCAAGCTCTACACTAAAATGAGGATCATACTCAACCACTGTAATTAATACAGATGTTTCTATAGTATAACTTTGTGTTTCATTCTCCACAGTACGATCACCATACATGTTAAAGTAAATAGAATATGTTCCCGCAGCAGCCGTAGGTAAAATCTCAAAACAACATACTCCACTCAAAGAATAAAAATCACTATGGCTAAACAAGTTTAAAATAGACGAGTTAAAGTTAACTTGGATTTTTTCAAAATTAATATCGTTTGTTTGTTCAATAAAATAGGATACTTCAAATTTGTCATTGGGATAAAATGTTTCGTCATCATTTATAGCAGGCATGCCATATTCATCTAAAAGTGGCACAATTTTTAATTTAATATCATCACTTGGATTATTTTGAATAGTGTTTTGTGCCGTTAAACATGGAAGAATAGATACCATTAAAATACTTGTCATGAAAACTAGTATAAAACATGAAAATGTCTGTTTTTGTTTATAAAACAATCTTGGAAATAACAGCACAACTGTTTTTCTTATCCATAAACATGTACTCATGATTAACATCAAAAAATATTCACAAAAAAATTTAAAAAGCAAGTAAGTAATCAACATTTTTTAAAGGATCATTTTTGTGTATAACATTAGAGTTTTTTATAATTTTTTTTAATGCTTTTTATGGGTGACTAAATTTTGGCTTTTCGCTATTTCAAGTGAGTAAACACATAAGACCTTTCTAAACTTGTCCACATCCTCCAACATATTACATACAACTATTACGCCATAACGAAACTTGCTGACTCTACCCACCTATTTTAGCGAAAAACCACAATTTTTTATTTTTTCATCTGTCAATCTAAAACAGTTTTTGTCACACCATTAGTTATGTTTTCTAATGATCAGATGCCATCACTGTATTCTTCTAGATATGATATAATACTAAATGGATTATCATCTATGATTATTGTGCTTCCAGGTAAAATAGCCATATTTGATATTTTTACTGGCTCATCCGTGTATTTGTCGTAAACTTTTTGTCCTAAATTATCTAGCACATATATTCCATCTGATGAAAATCCTAATTCGTGTAGTAACCGTATTTTACTGTTTTGCGGTACATCTTTTAGCGATATTATTTGCACCATTCTTTATTCCACGCACACTTAAAATATACGTATATTATTTTTAGTTTATAAAGATAACCTTACAAAAAATTTTTGCCAAAAAAAGTTTGCATAATTTAACATTATTTTTGTTTTAAACTCACACAAAACAACATCCAAACGTTCAAACAAATCCAAATACTCACAAGAACGCTCACGCTTAAACTTTATCAAGAAACCCAAAACCATAAAGTACATCATATTTTTCACCAATTTCAGCATTTAAAATGTGGTTTAAGACTATTTATCCGCATACACATAACAGACTTGTCTATTAACAAATTATTACGTTTATATGCAGCATATACGTACACAATTATTGCAACAAGTTCCCAATCACGAGCTCTACATCCGTCAAACTTTTCTGCAACATCATTAATCGAATAATCAAGGTCTACATCAACAACTTTATCTTCACATATAGCGTGAATATGATACCCATAGGAATTATTTGAACCTACATGTTGCTCAAGTTTAATTAATTTATTGCGTTCTGCACTATCAATACAATTAAGAACTGCTTCATCATATGGACCATACGTATACAGCGAAAACTTGTAATTTAAAGGCGTTTTATAAACATGCTGTAAAAGATACATAACCATCATTCATACCAGCTTTACCTATGCCATCTATTTTTTTAGCAGTTTTAACAATAGCGTAATCACGTAACTCACGAGTATTCATCATAGTTTCTCGTCCCTACCCATAAAAAGCTTGTCTTTGAAGATCAGTACACGAACTTTGACAAACTACGAACTCTTTTCCAACTGTTCAATCCTTCATCATTAACAATATAAATACATTTGACAGGTTTATACCAATATTCTTCTTCAGATTTACTGTCAAGATAACCCTCAAGATATTGTTTTTACAATTTTTCTATTTACTCTTTATCCCTACGTGTGGTTCTTCGCTAAAATAAATGGGTAAAAACAGCAAATTCCGTTACGACATAATAGTCACATGGAACATACTGGAGAACATAACCAAGTTTAAAGAAGGACTGATATGTTCACCCGCCTGAAATAGCGAAAAACAAACTCATTTTTTAAGGTAACTATTTTTTTCTGAATACCATTGTTGATCAATAATTATCCAACCTAAATCTAATGTAACACGTTTTCCTTTATGGTTACCAGTTAACATAATCGGCTTACTACATTCAACAGATTTACGAACAAAAGCTGTAGCGGATTCAAAATTAACTTTTGTGTTAGCTTTTGGAGCTATCTCATGGTTGTTCAATTTTTTTCCCCATAATTTTCTTTTCTTGCTGTAATGTGTGCAAAACTCGTAAAACTACATTAGGATCTATACCTAAGTCACAAATAATATCGCTTGTACGTGCACCTTGATGTTCATTAATATATTCTTCAATCTGTACAGTAGCCTGTTCATCAGGTATAATATGAAATTCTGTAGGTTCCATTTCAATTAATGACTGATCAGAATGTTTTTCCATCTTTTCAAGCCTACTAGTTAAAACGGCTATTTCAGTTTTTAACTCTTCCACTTGTATTGTTAATGTTTCAACATTTTTTTCTCCATAAACCTGTGGAAATTCTGGCTTAATTTTTTGTTTCATTTGGTCAAAGTAATAATATGGAAAAGAAATTCCAGTTTTTTGAGGATAAAATTTTTGTTGTTTCTGTATTTCCTTTTCTATAGATAGATCACTCATGTTATCACCATTAAGAAAACTTGGAAGGCGATGTAGGTGGTAATGTATTTTGTCGATTAATTTTATTAGGTTTTTGCTCTCTGAAATATGTTATTTGTTTTTCTGTAACAGCATAGCGTGCGTTTATTAATAAATTATATAATTCAATTTTTTTATCTTTATCTTCTTGTAGTAAATTCTTTTCCAAAAAATCAAGTAGAGGGTAAATTTCATTAAGCATATCTGTAATGTCTTCTTGTTTTAACCCAAAAACATCGTTTAATGATTGTATATTTCCGAATAAATTTTCAATGATTTCCCCAATAAAAACACCTTCTTTATATTTTATAAACTCAGAATGTCGTAATAAATCACTACCAAAATTCATGCAGGCGTGAAAGTTTAATTCTGCAATAAGGCTTCTTAACATAGGAATTTTTGATTTAACTATATTTCCGAAATCCAATTTATTCACTTATAAATGTAATCTTAACGTTGTACTTTTAAATATTGCCATAGTTTAATTTTTTATGTTTATATTTTGTACATCATTACTTTTATGTTGACGCGTGTTTGTTTTTTTAGTTGTTTGTTTAATATTTTTATTGTTTAATAAAATTTACAATTGTTAATATTGATTATTCTTTTGTGCTGTGCGATATTGAAAATTGATCAGTTATATAGCAACTTTACTTTTCACAGTCCAACAACATCTTTGGCGGCTATAATCATCAAAACTGCAAAGATAATATTCAACGAGAAAAACAGCGATTTTACAGCCAAACTTCAGGTCAACATACGCAAACACAAAGAAAAAACAGCACTCATCTGACTATAAAAAGTTCAGCTGCTATAACGAATTTATCACGTATACTTGGCTTAATGGGTTATCACAATTTCAAAATATTTCTTATCACCCTTTAACAATAAAAGTAATCGTTGGTAATCTAAACGGATTTTTTTAGCCACATTTGTTGTTACGTTTAACAATTTTTCCATTAAATGTTTTTTTGACCTTTACTATTTTAGGTGGGCACACATAACAAACCCTCACCAAAAAACCATAAAAAACACGCCACACACAAACTAACGACAACATTTACCATAACATAAAACACGCAACAATTAGGCGTTATCAATATTTTATACAACAATTATGCAATAAAACAAGTTTTTCTTTGTTTATTCACATATCCAACTATTACTATGGGAATCATAATTATACAGACTATTACAAGAACAATAACTAGTAAGACCAGAACAAGTTTTGTTGCAATGGATCACTAGGGTCAATTATTGGTGTATTAAAATTTGCTGTTTGTGAAGGCCTTTCTAACGAAGAAAAAGCTATAGTAATTGTTTGAATATTACTCCAATCACTTTCCGCCTCAACAATTAAATCTATAACAGGAATCCTAAATGGATAACCAATTACTGCTTTAACTCTAAAATCTAATTGAACACCAGAATCATATCGACCATTACCAAGTATAACAGTGTACCCAGGATCCGACTGCTCAACATAACCCAAATCTGCCCCAGTGGGAGCCAAAGTAAACCAGTCATCATCACCACCAAAATGACCTTTAACTTGAGCGAGATAATATAAACGACTGTTGTTATGAGGGGCAATTGTGAATGGTTGATTTTTTATGGTAACCTCTAGCCAACCATCATTTACACGGTATCCGTGTTGTGTTGTGGTTTCTCCTGTGTAGGGGTCTTTAGTTTGAGTTGGAGGTACATCGTAGGATTTATCAATGAACTTTACACTAAACTGCGGAACAGACGGCTTATCCACAGCACACACATTAACAAAATTAACAGAAAACACCATCAAACTTGTCAACACCAAAAATATGAGTACCAACGCTAAAAATTTATTTACTAACTTTATAGCAACGCACTCTCAAATTTAAAGATGTTAAATAATTGTACCTACGTTTCGTAATACTTAAACTTTTTACACTTTCATAAAACCACACTTACAAACCAATCTAAACACAAACACATACTTCTCCCTAAAAACAGACAATTAACAAAAACTTGCCCTAAAATTTCTTCTTTTAAATTTATATAACACATACATTGATGCCTGATGGATTTAATTAACAAGAACTACGAAAGCGAACATTGGATTGAAATTAGACCATTAATTACATCTGTGTTAGAAACAGCAAATTTTGCACCCATTTTAGATGTGTTATACAATTTTGGTCAGCCATTTAAATTTGTCATCACAGACACCACACAAAAAAATGTAGAAGACCGCTGTTTGGTCAAGTTTTTTCTTCAATTTCAAAACAATGAAATAAAAAATCAGATAACAAACATTATTCGAGCCTTACTAGATGTAGAATTGATATCTGAAACACCTGTCGAAAAACAATACGAACATACTTTATACTTAGAGTTATCTAAACATTATGCGCTTCCAATAATTAATTATCAAGAAAAAACACAGGTTAACTTGATTGACCGTTTAACCGCATGCCTTGCTGGATCAAATTCACGTGTAGAAATCATTGCACAAGCTAACCCCAATGCAGCAACAAACATACAAAAATTCATTTACAAAAAAACCAACCGCAACTCTACTTTAAGCAAAACATTTCTAGATCAAAGCATCGATTTTATAGGACAAGCTACCAATCAAGCACTAAATCCATCAAACAAAACAGAAAATAAAAGAAAAACAGAACCCTACACTCAAGAGTACCTAAAAAACGTTCAAACAAAATTTATCAGTCGCCTATTCACCTGCAACATAACCATAAAAAGCAGCACATTACAACAAGCACAAGCAATAAAAAACACGCTACCATCCAACATGAACCACTTTAAACCATTTAAGCACAAAAAAGATACAGACAAACAAACAACAACAGCAGTAAATAGAACTCTTAACAAACCAACTAAATATTTATGGAGAAACAATATACTCTGCCAGTTATGGTGGATTTTACCATTAAGCATTATACTATTTGCAAATATTATAGGAGTATTCAACCCCATAAAAATCATTCAAACAAAACTATGCATAGATTTACTACCACTAACCTTAGCAATCTTCTTATCAATTAGCCTCTTTATTGCATTTAAAAAACGTCAACCAATAATACTCTCCACCCAAGAACTCGCACAAATAACAGGATTACCCACTGCAACAACAAAACTTCCAGTAGCACTTGGCAAAATACCCATTTCAAGAATGCAACTAGGCACCAACAAACAAAAAACCAACACCAACACCAATCCAAACAAAAACAACAAACAAATCCAAACCACCAACAAACCAAAAACCCTAACACTTACCACCAAATGAGTCAGGAGCACACCAATGTTCAGTTATAACGGGTTCAAATTATCAGTAAAACGCACTCCAGAGTCTAATACAGCTACAATAGGCAAATTTTCAAGATTTGTTTTCTCATCAAGCTTTAAATCAGAACTCAGTGCAGACTTACTTGAAACATCTGCACTAAAAAAAGCTGTTTTCTCAATTCTGTATATTGCTGGATCGTTCTCGTACCTCATTAAAGTATTAGAAGGAATAACAACTGGTATGATGGGCGTTTTATCTGTTAGATAGTAAACTTTTTGGTTAAGCTTTCCGTTAGTTTGTTCAAGTTTTTGCAAAATTTTGGAGATAGCCTCTGTATACATATCAGAATCTAAATTAGGAACAAGCATTAACTGCACATCTAACTCGACAGGGATTTTATCAGAGTCTATTGTTTTTCTTAAATCACTTGAATCTTTGTCGCTACCAATGTAAGGTTTAAAACATTCAACGTAGTCAAAAGACGTTTTATTTGTACCATCAGTCATGTAAGTATCTACACGCTGTTCTAACGCTCGAAATTGTCCTTTTGTGGTAGCAACTATGGCATTACGTTCATTTTTAACAGCCTTAATACTTAACCCATTATCATCAAATAGTTCTGTTTTGTATTGAACTTTTTCTTTTTCAGGTAGTTCTACCTGAAATATAAGTACATCAACATTTCTAAGAGAATTATCGCTGTTGGATTCTTCTACTGTTTTTTTAATATTTTGTAATGAAGTTCTGAGTTTTTTTCCATGTTCAGAAAAATCGCGTTTTCTTGGTTTAGTTCTTGCAGTAGGTGTTTTGTTTACGCGTTTAATTTCTTCATCAGGAATCCAGAAATGTTCTTTTTTATAAGTGCTCATTTGTTTTTGCCTTCTTGTTAAATTTGTAGGTTAATGTTGATTTAGGTATACCTTTAATTTTTTCAAGTGTTCTAACAGATACACCATTTTGGTTTAATTTAAATAAGGATTTAGTAAATTCGTCACTATCTTCATTAATAAAAAATGTGGTGTGTCTCAGCCAAACATCTGCGATGTATTCTATGTCTATTACATTGTTTATGCTGTTCATAATACACTGCTTTGCTAGTGCTCTTAGAAAACTGCATATTTGTGAGCCACTCATTTACTCGGTCAAGTTTAAACCTGTATTCAATAAAGTAACAATTACACCACAAAACCCATAAAACACAACACAACAACACACAAAAGATAAAAACAGAATCCCAACAAACCCAACAAACACACAATAGAAACTGATCAAAAAATTTTTCAAAACAAACAAAAACAATCACCTACAAAAACACAACAAAAAAACCTCATAAACACCATTATACCGCAACAAAACAGAATACCGATAAAACTATTACCAAACAATTTCCCAAATTACGCCACAAATTGGTCATTTTACAAAAGAACCATAAAAAAGACATCTAGGAAAAACAATAGACAAAATGTTCCAAAAAGTACGCGTTAACACAGGACGCACACCCAAACCAAGCTACTGCTTAATAAACTCACAAAGCACAAAAACAACAAACACAAACGAAAAACGCACCATTGACGGGAAAAAATCAAAAACCACAAAAAACACATTACAACTAACATCATGAGAAATCTACTTGTTGTAAAAATTCACACCACAAACATCCACAACACAAAGAATGGATACCACATTTATCAAGCTACCAAAAACAAGTATCCAAACATAAAAGGGTGGTTGTGGTGATGCTGGTTATCGCCGTATTTTTGTAGAGTTTGTTAAGGTGAAATATAGTGAAAGCATGATGTTTCTGAAAGGATAAAGTCGAAGGAGTGGGTGGTTTTACCGAAGAGGTGGTGTGTTGAGAGGATTTTTGCGTGGGCGAATTGGTCGCGTATTTTGTCGAAAGATTACGCGATTTAATCAGTTTATGAAGAAAACGATTCTATGATTTCTCATTTACATACATTGTTGAGGCGTTATTGAATACAAATCCTTACTGTGTTTTAAAAATTAATAGTAGGGTCTAAAAATGGGTGGGTTAGTTTTTGTTTGTTGTTTTTTTCTTTACGGCTATAATAATAGCAGCTGCAGCCAGCATAGAACATGCAATTATAATTGCTGCAATAATCCATTCTAAGGGTAAATTGTTTTTGTTTTGAGCTGCTGCATTATTTAAGTACATAATGATTGAGTGAGTGCTGTGGGTGTATGTGATGGTTATAACCCAGGCGTCTGCTTCTTGTAAACTGTTAAAGGTTAATTCTTTTCCATCGAGGTAGACTTTAAGGTCTGTGAGGTCGTTGATGAGTGTTTTTGGCATTGTTACACGGACATAACCGGTTGTTCCTGTTTCGCCGGATGCTGTAAAGCTTAATTCACTGTCTTCTGAATTGAAACTAAGTTGGGAGACAGTTGAGTTAGATGTTACTGTGAACACGTTTTCGTTGTTGTTACTTAAAGCTGGTTCAATGGCAAGGTTTATTGTTGCTACTGCTTTGTTGTATTCTGTGGTTGCAGGGCATTCAGCTTTAATTAAAAAGATTCCTGATGCTGTTGACATCCAAATTGCGTTGAATCTGCCTTCGTTGTCGGTATTTACTATAGTTAAGGGTTCCCAGGTTTTGCCGCTGTCTTTACTGCTGTAGAGTTGTATTGTTTTGTTTGCCAGGCCAACATTATTGTTGTTTAAACATGTGCCGCTGATTTCTACTTTGAATCCTCCATCGGTGAATGTGCTTTTGCCGTGTATGTTGATTATTGGTGTTGGTTTGTCTGATGATGGTGTAGATGATGTGGGTGTTGGTTTGCTTGTTGGTGATGAAGACGACGATGATGATGTGGATGGTGTGGGTGAAGGTGTGTTTACGAGTAGTCTTGTTATAAAGTTTGTTGTTTGTGAGTCTTCTATTGATACCCAGTGGAGTCCGTTTTCTGCAGTTGGAATTGTGATTGTTATATCAAATGAGCCTTCTGCGTTAGTTATTGTGTTTCCAAGTATTGTTGCAGTACTCCATTGGTCAGAGGTTACGGTGTTTACCACTGTTGTTCCGTCCCATCGTACATAAACAACGCCTGGATGGAAGTAACGTCCAGAAATTGTTATAGAATCACCCGATTTAACAGTTAATCCGTAATTTTCAAAGTTGGTAGAGTTGCCAAAAAGTGTTGATGCTGTTTTGCTTCCAACTTGTTTTAAGCCACGGGCATATTGTGTGTATGCTTCATACGCAAAAATTTTGCCATCAACTTCTGCTCTAAACGCTATTTGAGAATATACTGTAGAGTAATCACCTGCGTAACTTGCTTTTTTCAAATCAGGTATTTCAGCACTGAAATTGATGTTTCCTTTAGCATCTGCACTAGCTGTTGTCCAATAATTCCATGAACCATACAGTGTATCTCGATACATTATATCAACATCACTTAATGGTGGATAGCCTGAACCAGTGAACTGGATTTTTGCGCCTCCTGGACCAGAGTTTGGTGAAATTTGAAGATCCCCATCGGTTATCAATATCTGCACTACAAGTATACTCTGTGAGTCTTCAATAGCTATGTAATGCTCGCCGGTATCTATTGTTTTTGGAATATTTACGGGTACTTCAAAAAAGCCTGAACCATTGGCTATTGTGGTACCAATTCTTATTGCACTACTCCACTGACTATGTGTTACAGTTCCCATAGGTATTTCACTATCAAGTAAAACATAAATTATACCCGGATGGAACCATTGACCTGTAATTGTAAAAGTATCACCTGCTTTGACTTTAACAATTGAAACTAGATTGGTACCGTTTCCATAAAGACCAGAAGCTATTTGTCCACCAATGCTTTTAAGACCTCGCGCATACTGATCATATGTTGCAACATCATATATTAAACCCTGACATTGCGTTCTAAATTGTATACGATTAAATGTTTCCGGATTATCTCCCTGTTGATAAGATCTACCTAAATCAGGTATTTCTTCACTAAATGAAAAACTCCCTGAAACATCAGTTACTATTTTTTTCCACACATTATATCCTCCACTTACTGGCTCATAATAACCAATATCAACTTCAGTATTAGGAGGATACCCTGAACCGCTAAATTGTACAGGAACTCCACCTGAACCATTATTAGGAGCAAGTGTGAAGGTAGTTTGATTTGGTGGACGCGTATTTACAGTTATAAATGTGTCTGTTACGGCAACTGTGCCTGTGTCTATTTCTGAATTTGCTTCACCAAAATCAAACGCTTTAATAGAATATTTGCCTGCAGCCATGTTTTTAGCTAAAGTACCGTTTACCCAATTGTTTCCAATAACCCATTCGCCTTCCACGTTTGAATAATATTGTGGCAACGAATCTTTAAGGTCAGCTACTGAAAACATGGGTGAGTAAACATAATCATATGGTGAAACAGTGTTTTCAAGGTCATGACTTAGAAGAAGATAAAAATTACTTCCTGACCATTTGATGCTTGAATCTCCAAAATACAAATTCACTGACTCGCCAGTAAGTATTTGTTGATTTAAATCACTTGTTGTAGTTCCGTTTATTCTAATTGCACCTATAGATGAATTAGCAAAATTAATGTGAGCTGGAACAATAAGTACAATTGCAAGGACACACGTGATGAGTAACACAATTTTTCTGTTCACCATAACTATACCCACTTACAAAAACATTCAAACACTATTTAAACATAATGCAAAAACACAACACATATCACGACTAAATCTCTATTTTTAACAACAAACACAACACAAAAAAAACAAAACCCTCCACAACACACCAAAAAACTATCAAAACAAAAACTATACACCACAATACACAAAAACAATTAACACAACAACACAACACAAAACAAAACAACACTAACACGCCAAACTACACCAAATTACAAAAACTAAAAACCTAAATAACCACAACACAACCCAACAACAAAAACTTTAACAACACCAAACAACAAATAACCCTACGTCCTAACATGCTAAAAAAACAAAAAATCATAACCACAACAATACTAATACTAATAATCACCTCATCAACCATACCACTCATACAAACACACCCACAAAACAAAAAAGAAAACCCCCAAGTATTTGCCGGCGTATCCTACGGCGGCAACTCAATACCCGAAGCAAAACAACTCATAAACAAAGTCAAATCCTACAGCAACCTCTTCATCCTACAATCAGGAAGCCTACAAAGAGACACAGACGCCATAACAGAAATAGGCGATTACGCAATAGCCGCAGAAATGTATTTTATGCCCTACTTCGGCAACTACATCGAAACATCCCTATCCACTTGGCTCGATTCCGCAAAACAACGCTGGGGCAACCAATTCATAGGCATCTACTACCGCGACGAAATATGCGGAAAACTACTCGACAACTACTACACATTCACCAACCCAACCACAAAAGACACCATAACAAAAACACGCTACGGCGACATCGTTGTAGAAAAAACAAACGGCATAACCATACACTACGAATTTAACGGCAACATAAACCTCTACGAACCCACAAACAACGGAGAAGGCATACATTCAACATACTACCCAAACGGCACAATAACCATCAACCCACCCGACACAAAACCATCAACCACATACCAACAACTATCAACCACCAAACCATACCAAACTGACGAAGAAATAGCCCAACAACTCCTAACCCAAAACGAAAACGAAATCACCTTCTTAAAAAACTCAACCACCGTTTTTAGCTCAGACTATTTACTCTACTGGTACAACTACAAAGCAGGATACGACACAGTTCTCACCCAACTCGGATGGAACATCTCCCTTAACCAACAAATCTCACTCTGCCGCGGCGCAGCAACCACACAAAAAAAAGACTGGGGCGTCATAGTTACATGGCGATACACCACACCACCCTACCTTGACAGTGGAAAAGAAATATATGAACAACTAAAAAAATCATATGAATGCGGAGCAAAATATTTTGTACTGTTCAACTTTTACGAAGAAAATTCATCAAACCCATATGGCACCCTTAAAGACGAACATTTTAACGCCTTAAAACGCTTCTGGCATGACGTCGTCCAAAACCCTCGCATTACACACAACCAAATTAAAGCAGACACAGTACTAATTTTACCCAAAAACTTTGGCGGAGGTTTACGATGGCGCGAAGACGCCATTTGGGGAATCTTTAAACCAAATGAAACCTCAGGCAAAATTTGGGATCAAACACAATCAACCTTAAACACACATAACTATACACTTGACATCATATATGATGACCCCACTTATACACTACCATCAAACTATAAAAACATAATAAAAACCCAAGAATAACATCAACCACCCACCTACACACCCTAATTTAATCAACAAATTAACACAAACTTCAATTTTAACACCCTTAATAAAAAAAATAGTTAAACAAACACACGTATTTTAGTGAAAAACCAAAAACACATGTTTCACTTTTTTTTTATTTTTCAAAAATTTACAAAAAATAAACACACAAGTTTTTAAATTCTTAAAAGTCTAAAAATGATTAACATGCTACAATTGTTGACGTGGATACAATTTATTTTCACTTTAACCATTTTAACCTACACATCAATTAGCGACTGGAAAAAACGAGAAGTCCCCAATCAAATATGGATTTTTACCTATCCAATAGCATGCTTAATAACACTAATAGGCAAAATAACAGAATTAATTACACTACATACCATTTTAACATCTTTATTATTCTCAACAATTTTAGGTTTAACACTATTTTTTGCAGGACTCTATGGAGGTGCAGATGTTAAAGCATTATTGTTTATTGGTTTATCACTTCCCCTCAACCCCTTTAACTTGACTCCAACAACATTACCTTTTGTATTTACAGTATTTTGTAATGCAACATTACTTTGTCTAGTGTACCCTTTAGCCATATTCATATTAAACCTAAAAGACACACTAAGAGGTAAAAACATGTTTGAAGGATTAGAACTCTCTTCAAAAGAAAAAACCTGGCTATTTTTCACCACCCGAAAAATAAGTAAAGAAAAAATAAGCCTCAAACATTTACCAGCCGAAACTATAGAAAACAAAAAAGAAAAACCAGTCAGAAAAACATTACATTTTATACAAGCAGAAACAGATTTAACAACACAACTAAAAATAATAAAAGAAAACAAAGAACTATACAAAACAGAAATACTTACAACACCAACAATACCCTCAATATGTTTCTTCACAATTGCCTTAATAACAGGAACATTAGGCAACCTACTAATCTTTTTAATAACAACACTCCAAAATATTATACACATTTAACCACTTACAACGATCTACAAAAAATAAATGGTAAAAAGCTTGAAATCTACGGTACAAGTGTTTGTGTTTTTTTGTTTGTTGGTTGGTGTTTGGTTGTGGATATTTTTCACACATTTCTCGTGAGGTTACAATCAATGCTGTCAACCTACATATTACCTCGCTAAACACCTACAAAATAACACCATAAAATAAGAAACTAATCAATAATGCCAAAACATCACAAACACCAAAGCATAATTGCAAAAAACGATGCCGCCACAATAAACAGACAAATACTAACCAACAAAACACGTTTAAAATAAACCTATAAACGTCCCACAGACTGTTTAATCAACAAATAATTGGTGGCGTTCAAACATAGGCTAGAATTCTTATAGGCTACTTCCAGCCTCTAATGTTGTGCAAACACAAAGGAGGTGAAAGCAACCTGACAAACAACA
>JGI24702J35022_10001130_pt1 | contig 16593 bp, 7 predicted proteins | sample TergutTh196P4_FD_35022 | JGI IMG/M metagenome (IMG submission 35022)
AACAGCGTCGGATTTGAGCTGTGCAGCAGCCGGAGAGTTTTATTGAGATCCCATCCATTTATGTCGAGCATTCCATCAAGCGGATACTCTATCACGTCCCTTGTCCTGTCAAGCCGTAAATAGTGCTCGATCGGGCGTATATAGATAAACCTCACGTCATAATCGGAATCAGGTGAGGCAAACCCCCATGCCCGACTGCCGGATTCCACAGCATGAATAATGCGTATGTTTTCATTTTTCTCTATTTCAGCCAGTTTCGCAGTTATTTTGTCAAACAAATGGAACACCTCAAATTTGGCAACCAGCGATGCCTATCTAATGGATTTTTTCGTACAACTGACTTCCCTCGGCTTTCATTTTGCGTTTCAAATCGCTCCTATATCGCCGGGGATTTTCTGTTCCGGTCAGCAGCTCAATCACATCTACAATCGAAATCTGCCAGTCTTGCAGTTCTTCGTTCCACTCCATACGGACTTGTTTGTCATTAAAGACCTTTATTTTTTGTTCCTCACTCATTTATGAACCTCCACGATGGATTTCATAAATGGTTGCCGCATGGCTTTTGAAATGGCCAATGACCCTTCACGCTTCGTTGGGGAAGGGCCGGATTCAGTTGACGGCGGCGGTTGGGACGACGACGACGAACTCCCGTTTTCGTCTTGATGGCCATATGCGCCGCTTCCCGCCTGTGGGTTCGCGGGCGGGAACTGCGCCCCCCATATTTAAGCCCTACGCGCCGCAGCACTTCTTGTACTTTTTGCCGCTCCCGCACGGGCAGGGCTCGTTTCGACCGATTTTCACCACCCTCACCGGTTCGGGTTTCTTGTAATCGACGCCCTCAAGTTCGGAGGGATGCAGTCCTGCGTATATCTTTTTGAACTCTTTGGCTTTGACACCGTTACCCATATCATTGTATAGATTTACAAACCCTTCAATGACGTATTTCTTATCGCGCAACCCACTTCTTGAATACCCGGCGAGCAGCACCTCCTCGGCCTTCTCATACTGTTCGCCGCTGTGAATGCGCAAGCAATCAGCCCATCCGCTATATGCCCAACCGCAATCAGGGTCCTCCTGTATCCAGTCTTTGAACACCTGCTCGCCGCCCGCTTCGTCGCCTAAGTCGTAATGGGCTTCTCCCAAGGCAATTCGCGTGTTGTTGATAAGCAGTTCGTCTGTGCCGCTCCACTGAAGCAGCTCTTGGCAGTAATCGATGCGTTTTTGGTGGTATGTTTTGTCGTCGATCCCCGCATTATGCAGCTCCATTTCCAGGTATTGCACATGATTGCCCGGAAATTCCTTCCATTTGTACTTTCTGTTGAGGTCGTAGATGTCAGTTGCAACACCTTCTGCGAACAGCTCCTTCATCTGCACCCATGCTTCGAGCCATTTGTCGCAGGCGCCTTTTGGATCGTTTTCCAGATTGAGCGCGAATGCTTCCGCTAACAGTGCTTCTATTTCTTTAAAGCGTTCCATCCCGTATGTCACCTCCTGTGCGTTTCAGTATATCACATTTCGGTGTTCGGGTGACGTTTTCTGTTCATTTGAAATCGGCAACTCTCTAGGCTGTGCGTGCGCATTTTATGTCGCCAGCTGCGGGGCATTTAGAACTGGCATTAACAATTATCATTACGGAATTATTACAATTGTACGCAATTAGCTAAAAGGCATCACAAAAAGCAATAGATAATAGCTTTAGCTAATAATAGAGTCTTGCAATCAGAGCATATGTCACTCTTCTCTGGGATGTGAATTAGCTAAATGATCAGCTAAAATTCTTATTCTGAATCATCTTTAGTTAATACCCAGGTACCCGTTCGTCTGTTCTCGTCGCTGCGTTTTATTAATCCATCCCGCTTCATTGCCATCAGCAAGTTTCTTACCTTGTTATCTTTCTGCTTTTCGTCAAGTACATCAGAAACTTTATCACCAAGCAGCCTAATAAAGTCAGTTTTCGTGCCGCTGCCCCATTGCTGGAGAAACCTAACAATCAAGTCCACGTAATACTTGTCATCCAGAGCCTTGTTTCTTGTATACTGAGTTCGTTTATCAATAATCTCAGCAATGTTCATTGAAACATAGATGTTCGGCGCTTTTCCTTCAATTACTCCGATGGAGCGTAAGTGTTTGTACTGCTCACGGTTTAAGGGCTGCTTTTTTTGGACGCAGTCCAATAAATAGACTGTTTCTATGTCAAATTCCGGATGATCATACAGCATTCGCATATAGTTTTCGTCCAATGTCTTGCCGTAAACTCTGACCACAACCTTATCAGGTTTCATAAAGAAGTAGTCAGGCATTGGGAAAAGACGTTCCTGCTGTATTCTGAATACTCTTCGTATGCCCATTGCAACGGTATCAATCATATTGAATTTTGTCATTGTCTCTGCAAGCAATTGATTTCGGTAATATGGCGCTGAATACCACGGCCGAAGAACTGTTAAGATATCGCCGGGAAGAAATACTCCGGGATTCTGGACGAGAAAGTAGTCTTCATACTCATCAACGTAAATGCGCCCACCCTGCGTGTAGTCCATGTGCGCGATACTGTTGTACAACAACTCCCTTTGCAGATTGGTGTTGTATTTAGGAATGTCAATCGTTTGGAGCGAACGCCTGTTGGGAATATATCTGTAAGTCAAATTGCGAACTTTATCGTAAACCTTATCAACAACCGTGATGAAAGGTATTTTGAATTCCATATAGTCTTTTACCATATTATTCGAATCGTAGAGCCGCCACATAACACGGGCAGTGGTATCAAGCAAGTTATCATAATCCGGGTTTCCAAGAAGAACCATCGCGGCGTTTGTAAGCTTACCTTTGACAATAAGGTTAAGTTTAGTCAAAAACTCAATGTCGTTCATCTTTTCAATTTCAAAACTGATATATTCGCGGTCATGCTTTATTTTATAGCTCTCGCGCGCGGTCTTTATCGCGTCTTGATCCAAATGCTTTATTCCTGCACCTCCAATAACTTGTCTTGACCAATCATGCCGGGCCTGCCCTCGTAGGCGTTCAAGTTCCTCAGTTGATAATGCCCCGAGTGATTCACCCTCGCGCCCGTACCAATGACCTTTCCATTCGGTTGGCATAGCGGTGACTGCAGCAGGGATTTTGAACATTACCACGCGATTGTCACCATCGTAAACCTCAAAAATATCAATGAAGGTAATCCCACCTGTGGTATTATGGGCTACCTCATGCTTTAGTTTTTCCAACCCATTCGTGTTACGGTAGTCAGTGCCAACAATCTCTCTCGTTTTGTCATGTACGCCAAATACAAGCCAACCATACTGAAAGCCTTTCAGGTTGGCTTCATTGCTTATTGCAGAAAAATACTTCCCAATATCATGTTGGCTGAAGCTGTTTGTCGCCTGCTTAAACTCGACAACTTCATGCTCCCAATTTTGAATCAATCCGTATAGGACATGGAGCAACTCATCGTTTGCAGTGCGGTCGTTATTGTTGATGTTATTCACTTCCCATCACTCTCATCTTGAACAGGATCGCCAATGTAAAGATCATCATATATGCTCTTGAACGAAATTGTCATTCTGATTTTTCCCTTTTCATCTGTGCCGTCGAGAGATAGGTTAAAAGAATGCTTAATGATATTCATAAACGTACTGATGTTATCTATTTCCAAACCGTATGAAGTTGCTGTCAATGATACATTCCCGGTATCAAACGTATCGTTCATTCTGTACTGGATGTGCGCTCTCGGATTGTCTTTCTTGACAAGCTTTGTTAAGGCGAGGAATGCTGCATGAAACTCATTATATCGCTTAAAATTGATAATACGTACTTTTTCTCGTTTCCCCCATTCCTCTAAATGATTATCAAGTTGCTCCAGAAAGGCAGCGAAAGGCGGGTCGTCGTCAGGTTCAAAATTTTCGATAAAATCCTCTTCATGTGAGCCGTGATAGATTCCGTCGTAGTTCATTATCATCATCCTTATCTTGTGTACTACTACCCAGTCATATCCGATACTTGGCAGTTATGGGCTCATTTCTCGATATTCAGTATTGTCTTTAAGTCTGCCATATGTTGCTTGGTAAAACGGACACTACTTGCCTCGTCACCTAACATAAGAGGAACTGTACAATCATCATTTTCGCAAAAACTTGAAACAAACAAGTCCATCGCGTCATCGTCTCTCTGGATGAACTCAACAAATTTTGCTGCGCATAAAGGACAAAGTGCAAGATAGTTTATTTCGCTTTCCCTCGTGATCCTTTTCACCTTAGGAGTGTTAAACGCGCTAATTGCTTCAAAGTAATACTTGCCGTCACGTCCCTTAAAGGGCATTTCCATTTCACACATTTGACAAACCATCTCTTTATACGCATTTGTATACTGATCGCGTAACCACACTTTCGGATTATAAGCAGGTTCAGATTCCCGCTTGGAACCTACAGTTGGACCATAACTAATAGTATCTTCTTCTAAATACTCTTTTGCAACTTCATCCTCTCTACGTCTAGGGTTAGGTGACACAAATATTGGGAAATCAGGGCGTTTTCTTTCCAGTTCAAATTGAATAGCATTACCTAGAACCTGACGAATATCGACACCGCTTTCTTCAGCTTCTATTAACAACGCAACACTTTCGGAACTGATGCCAAGTGTATCAGCAGCAGACTTAAGCTTTTGTTGTTTATCCTTCGCTTCATCGTCAATCAGTCTGGCTTCAAGACCAAACCCTATAGCAGATAACATACCATTCCCGTCATCATAGACAAACTCAGGTAATAACATTGTCTCAATCATATTTCTCGGAGTGCGGAAATTCCCATTGATATCAGGTATCCATGCGGCTTTTGCCAAAATGCAAACTATCTGAGAATCTGCCGTCTTGGTAGGAGATTCTCTATTGGGCCTGAAACGTGCTTTAGAAATGTCTCTTTCTGCTGAAATAATTGCATTCCAGATAAGACGCGATGCAGCAACAGTCTTGTGCGCAATGTATCTGTCAATGTTCTCTATGATATAGTCTTGGTTTATTCCATATTGAGTGTTTTTACCATATTGGTAAAGTGACTTAAAGTGTGGGTTATTAGTTATGGGAACACCTATAATTCTTAATTTACTGAGGGCTCCTAAAAAAGTAAGTAAGCCCAATAGTATGGATATATCATCCAACGGCAGTGTTTTTTGATATCCCTCCCATAGAGGGTGCTTTCTATGTATGGAGCGTACCTGAGCTAAACCCGTATCGCTATATGGGGTATCAATGTATAATAAGTCAGCTTGAACCCAACTGGGTGTCATGCCGTCAAGTAAACACCTGAATTGCAATCTTCTTCTAAAAATCGTGTTTTTTTCAGGAGCGTTTTTCAGGTAGTCCAAAAAAAAGGAGATATCTTCCAGATGGTCATTTTCTGTTACTTCCTTAATTCTACTCTCATATCGTGACAATCGCGTTTCCACATACACATTTGTGTCGAATTCGCGAACGCCGATTCGCTCCAGAAAGCTTTTGGCAGACTGAGAGCGCCTTGAATCACCTGCTGAATGATAAGTATCTATTTTTACTAAAATAATACTCTTGCCAACAACTAAATCGCATATTTTACTATCAACAGAGAAGTATGCATCTGTTGCCATTACATGGCTTAAATCTGTTGTTCTTGCTAATTTTAGGTTTTTATCAACCGTAATTCGTTCGTCTTCTAGTAATGCGTATAGTTGCAATAACCATTGATCAGGCTTGCCGTGTATCCACATTTCAATTTGCGTACTGTTGTTACTGCTTCTAGGGTTCAATGTTATCCCTAATTCTTTTACACCCCACTCTGCAATACTTAAGCTATCGAGGAATAAGCCCTGCCGCCGAACTTGTGTATTCGTGTTTTGTACCCAAAGGGGAGTTGGCTTTCCAGTAAGCAGTGACAAATCTGAATCCTCAACAATATTAGAGATTCTCTCTTTGCCGATTGGTGTGCGGTACAGCTTTGATGATGGCGCATATGCACCGCTTTTTGTTGGTAAAAGCGGGTTCGTTTTAAATGCACTGATTATTGCGTCGCGAATGGATGAATACTCATCTAAATCATCCTCATCGTTTGGCAAAACTGCAAGAAAACTCATGTTCAACAATCCGCGTTTTTTAATGTCGTCAAGAGAAGCGGCAACCAATTTGCCAAGAGCTCGGCGAAGTGCAGTATTTTCCTCGCAATCGCGGATGCTGTCACGTGCAACTGTAGATGCAAATGGAGCGTTAATGTGAAAATTCAGATTCGATGTTTCTTTTTCAGCTGGAAAGTATATGCACACCTTCCCCTTTACAGGAACAATGTTCCAGTCAACTTTGCGTTCCTTTTGCGTGTTCCTTTCCAATCTGAAAGCGACTGCAATAGGACAGACAACAGCTCTCCCATCCGGAAATATAACTCTAACAGTCCTATCATACCGAAGCCAATGGAATTCTTTATTTTGATTTTCAGAATCACTTCTTATTGTCATCGTGCCATCTTTGTTATTTGTACGCGTTATAAAATGGATTTTCTCACTGCTAGGAAGTGTATATTCAATTCTATTTATCTTACTGAGAAAAAGCAATGTTTCACTGCCAAGCCCACATAACATTTTCTCTATTTCTTTGACCGCTTGGTGCGGTGCCTTATCAGGATTATTAAAGGGTAGTACGAAAACGGTTTTAGACCCATTGTCAATGCCACTAATAACTTCAGGTACCACTAGATCGCTTATTTCAAAATTGTACTCCCCGGAATACACTCTTGGTGTGGTTGTATATGCAAATACAGACTTAAACCCAGCGCCAAACTTCCCGATGCTTGTATCATCGTTCCGCTTTGTACCTTCTCCAATGCTGAGTATAGCTTCCGTATCATCAAAATCAAATAGCTTTTCCCCATTATGCTCAAATCTCAACTCATTGTTTGTAAGCGTAAATCTCACTGTTGTTGAGGATTTGTTATTTTTACTTGCATCTTGCGCATTTTGCAGTAATTCGTGTACGAAATGCGCCACGTCAGGATATAGATAAGAAAGCACCCTCTTTATACCGTCATACACATTGTTTTCACGAGCTGAGCGCACGAATTCTTTTCGTTTGTTCACAAGGTCTTCAAAACTCTTTATCTCACTAGGCATACCCCTACCCCTCTCGTACTACCAACACCCCGTTGACAAGGAGCGTCGTATGTATGTCCGCAAGCTGTGCGCTTTCTTCCAGTTTTTGTTTCTTTGCAGCAAATTCGCCTTCACGTCTGCTAATCTCCGCTGTGCGCATCTGAATGATGCTTTTACTTGTTGTTTTACTAATTTGCTGTAAGGCAATGTTTTTCCGAGCTTCATAACTTCTTGCCAAGCTTTCAATTTGAAAACGGCATGACGCGGCAATATCGTTTCTATGCTTCTGCTGCTCACTTTTCCAAAGTTCCAGGTGTACTTCGGCTAAGCTGTTCCATTCGGATTCCGTATCCGCAAATACTATTTCGGTCGGAACAGCACTCTGCATAATTGAAGAGAGTTCGTTCCTAACCTCTTTGTCAGCACAGACAGGCAGTAATTGTGTCTGAGGCTTTCCTCCTGTAAACTCCCAAATGTAGAATTGGAACGGATATGTTCCGGGTGCAATTTCCGAGCTGGTAATCTCAACGGCAGTCGAATAATGTATTTCAGAGGAATAGAACATAGCAGCTTGACGCACTAATGGATGAACAGGCGTCAGAACCAGTGCCTTGGGGTCTTCGGCTGCATCATGATCGAACGCTACACTGCATGTTAATGCCCCGCTCCTTAGATAGCGCGCCCATGCGGAATCATGATGAATGTTATCTCCAAGCAACTTGTAATCATCGGCGAGTGTTGATTTTTCAGAGTGCGTGAGTTTTAGCCTGTTATCTGTCAATGGCTGTTTATCCGAATCTAGCCTGACATTTAGATAGCCGGAAACAAGCCTTTTTATCGCGCCTGATGACAGCCAAGGATTGTCAGCTTTGCCAATGGCATCAATATAGCTAGAAATATCCAGACCGAACATTTGCTTTTCGTCGTCTTCAAGACGTCGCATCTCTTGTACTTGCCGTACCTCGTTGTCCGCAATTTGTTCGAGTTTAATAACGCGTTCTTCCTCCGTTAGTCCGATATCGATAATTATATCCTTTATTGACTTAGCCAGATTGCCTAATATGTCGGAACAGTCGCCTATGCTCTGTTCAAATACGCCTATTCTCATAAGACAACGTTCGTAGATTTCTTCGTCAATCGTCCCGTGTGTTACACAATTATATATGTGCGCGACATCGCTTTTTTGCCCTCGCCGGTCAATGCGCCCTATACGCTGTTCTACTCGCATTGGATTCCAAGGGATATCGTAGTTCACAATTGTATCACAAAACTGATAATCTAGACCCTCAGAACCGATTTCAGTGAACAGTAAAACATCCAGTGCNCNGGGAGCTTCTTTTGGCAATACAAATTGTTCACGCAATGTGTAGCGCTCATCATCCTTGACGCTTCCATCTACATACGCAACCCTAATACCTCTTCTCCCATTGAGTTTCTTCATAAGATATTTCAATGTGTGGCGGAATGTACTAAATATGATTATTTTATTATTCTCTCGACTCTGACGCTTATCAATGATTTTGGCAAGTTCATCGAATTTTGAATCCTCCGTTGGCAAGTTTTCCGCCAGTGAAATGACACGCTTTGCCATTTTTTCAAATTCAGACAAATCAAGATCATCCCCGCTAAAATCATCCAAAATCTCATAGTCGTCCATCATTGATTCAAGTTTTTGCCCTACAATATCCTTAATAAAGGGCGCAAGTCCAAAAATGCAGCTTGCTGCTTGCCGCCGTAGCGTACACATCAGGAATTTCAGAGAAATCGTCGGGTGCAGCATCTCCAACACAGTGGCGACAAATTCAAGTAATTCGTCATGTAGCTCGCGCTGGCGATCGGTGAACTCAGATTGCAGTGTATATGCCCTCCGCACACAAAAATCTTCAATATCTTGTCTGCGGGTACGAGTAATCATGTTGGAAAAGCTGTGCAGTGATTCAATGTCGTTTATCATCTTAACGCGCTGTTCGCGGGTTATCTCGCCAGATGTTAGTGTTGAAATCGATTTCTCGAATACAGGATTTGGCGCAAGGAGTTCACGCCCCCATCCTGTGTTACTTGCTTTTTTCAAAGACTCTAGCGCTTCAGTTTCGTGATTTGGTACTCGGAGAAAATGAAGCGCTTTATTGATGTGTTCGTTTGGTTCAGCCATTGCAGCAAATGTCGCTCTATCCCAGATTGTTTCAGGGTAAAGCAGATTGAGTAAAGTAAACAAATCTTGATTCCCCAACTGTATTGGAGTTGCTGTCAAAAATACCGCTGCATTCGCGTTTTCGCAGAAGAATTTTACCGCTCTATGCTGTTGTGTATTGCTGTTGCGGACATGATGTGCTTCATCGACAATGATCATATCAAAAAACGGAATTGGGTCAAGATTATCTAGCCCCTTAAAACTTCGACCACGTTTACTGCTTCCGGAAAGCAGATCATCAGTTAGTAACGAATATGGGATTATTAGCCGCTTATATTTATCCGGCCACACACCGTCGCGGTCAGCTTCATAAAGGATATGCCGCAGTAAGCTTCCATCAACGGGAGTAAAGTCCTCGTCAAATCGCTTCATTTCAATCTCCCATTTCCGTTCTTGAACCAACGGTTTGGGGCATATGATTATAACCGTGTCGAGAGAAGTCCGAGCTTGCATTTCCTTTAGCAGTAAACCAGCCTCAATGGTTTTCCCAACACCGACGCCATCCGCTATAAGTATGCGTGGCGTTTCGGATTTGATAAACTTCAACGCTGGGCGAAACTGATATGGGACGAAATCAATTCGGGCAGCGTTCAGCGAATATAGGCTGTCAGAGGAAGGTTTCCTAATTTGATATGCAGTGAGAACCCGCTGGATTTCAGATATATCAGTGGGAATGAAACCTTCCGAGATTTTTTCAAGTATAATCTGACCTTCGAAAAAATCCCTAATTTTGCCATCCAAGAAAACTTTGTATCTTATTGTTGTACCTACTTGATCAATACCAACTACCATTCCCACAGTGTTGGCGTTGCTGATCACCCGCACAACGGAATTTATTTTTATTTCTGAGATTGTTAAGACCTGTATATCATCCAATTGTGCTTTTTGCACTGGGATATCTGCATCAGTGGTGATACCGTCAGATTCAATTTCGTTTGTCAGCCGATTAAACTCGCGAATTATTCCCCTATCGGCATCAACAAATCCGAGAAAGCTTTCAAGTACCTTAAGATCAGATAAAACCACGTTTATTCCCGGCGGTACTGCCGGTGCATGTGCCCAGTTATTACGAACACCGAACATTCTTTGTATTGTTATCCGCTCTGATTGATTAAGAAAATATCGCCCCTGTATAGAATACCAGTTTTTGTCGGTCACGCGCAGGAGTGCTGATAAGTCAAGCTCTGCAAGAGCTATTATGCCATTTTTAATTACAATATCCTGCTGATTGTTGCTAAGTTTTCCAAGTACACCTGTTTCCCACCAGTTTTCACCGAATACATCAGATAATCTTCTTTCAAGCCATTTTGATAGTACGGATGCAGACAGGTGGAGGTATTCAGTTATTTTTCCGATAAGTGTTTGGTAATTCATTATAATGTCCCCCGCTTCGATGCACACGCAACATACTCATTGTTCTATTTTCCAAAACATCTATATGTGTTTTACTCAGTTTGATCGTGCAATCACAGTGAAATACCGAAATTGTTGTAAAAAATACTACGTATTTGTATGCTGATGTCATTACCCTCAATTGACTCAATTAACCGTCCAGGGAAATGCTTGGAATACCATCTTATCTTTTTTTCAGTTTTATCTTTATATTTCGCCTTGTCAAGCAATCCCCAATGCTCCCAATAATAATCATTGCCCTGATATATAACGGTAAAGTCCGGTAGATACATTGTTCCATCGGGTGCATAAAGTGGTTTTTCGTAGAAAAAATCAAGTTCCGATCCATACAGGGCATTTGCAATTAGGGCTTCAGATTTTGAACGCACAAAATAATCTGCAAGAGTTGCAATCACCTTGTATTCTTCGTAATAGCCTGGTAAATAGGATAAATCCTCAGGTAATGGTTCAAACTTGAATATCGATGAGTTAATTCTTCGAACCGCTGAACGCTCAATTTTCGTCAAACTTGACAGTGTAGCGATGTCGTCTTGAATAAACAAAACAAGCCTTCCCTGAGCACGAGTAACAGCAGTGTATAGTAATTCCATAGTAAGTGTCGAGCTTTTTCGATAAGGAAGCACGAGATACACTGTATCGAATTCACTACCTTGCGATTTGTGTACTGAAATGGCATAAGCAAGCTCAAGGTTGCTAATTGGTTTCTCATCTTTCATCAATTTACCATCACTAGTTTTTCCTAAGGATCCACCGTATGCAACAGAATATTGCTCTTTTCCTCTAAACTTAACAGAGAAATGGTTAAGTTTTTTTAAATTGCCTAGTTTATTACGCTCATATGCCATAGGATATGTAAAACCCATATCTCCGTTGAAAATTTCTATTTGCTCTATTCTTCTCAAGTCCCAATTGTATGAATTAATGGGATTTGACTTAGGTCTATTCACAAATTGTATCACCTTATCAAACAGGGTAATTGTATCTATAGAGAACCTGTTTGCCCAACTTCCATTAAGCAAGGATTGAAGCGTGAGATTCAATCTATCTGTTCCGTAATCTTCACCTCTAAAAGGCGATAACACTTGAAGAAACGCAGGGTCTTTATCCTGGCTTTCCGGCTTCTTACAGACCTCTGCCCAGCGAGCTTGTAGATTTGCCCCCTCTTCGTCAGAATTTAGGTCTTTAATCAGCTCCTGCTTTATTAACTCATCAAGATCGTCGGCAGTTTTCCAGTAATGCACTGATAAATCCTTGTCAATATCACCGCTTCCTTGGATTTTTTTTAGAATATCCTCGCGTTGGGTTTTAGTAATTCCATCAACTTCATCTTTGTTCTGTTTCTCTTGAATCAGTATCTCTGCAAGATCTACAATTCCTGAACAACCATCAATGACCCGGTTTTTCATCTGTCTGATATTGTGTTTGAGTTCACCTACGTTTTCAGGGAATTCTATACGTAACCATTCAATTGTGTCCGAAAATACTTTACCACGCCCAATAGGAGGTAACTGGTTTGGATCTCCTATGAGAATCAAACGTTTTACGTTATTCCAGTAAATGGCTCGAAAAAGAGTTGCTAATAAGCTCAAATCCACCATTGATGTTTCATCAATGATAACAGTATTTATATTTTTGTCTACCGTTCCACCAGTTCTCCTAAGCGTCATATTATCATTAAGCCACCCACCACTTGCTAAGAGCGAATGAATCGTAGTTGCTTGAAAACCTGTTTTTTCACGTATTCGTTCTGCAGCTTTTCCTGTGGGTGCAAGCAGTTTAATACTTACACCTGCACCTTCAGTCTCCTTAATCTTCACAATAATCTTACTGACAAGGGATGTTTTACCCGTTCCGGCTGCCCCTGAAATGACACATAGCCCTTTACGGAATACTTCAGCACATACTTCTGACTGTTTTTCTATGGCATCGGAGTATTCTGGAACAGGTGATAGTTTGCTATCCCGTTCAAACAGCAAATCATAGAATTTCTCAGTAGTCACCGGTTGCTTAAGTTGAATGTCCGCTCGATTTGAAAGCGATTTGAGCGTCCTCTCAATTAATCGTTCATCCTCGAAAACTTCATTAAGATATAGATAAAGCCTGTCATTGCTGTAGTTTTGAAATGTTATGGCGTATTCTAGTAATTCACGATCAACACTGAAGTATTCGGCGGTAAATGAATTCTTCCTCCAGTCACGCATTTTGCCTACTCTATGGTTCACTAGATTAAGAACCCTCTCACTTGGTGTAAAACTGTGGGTGTTGTCCCAACGCAGAGCATCGACACATAAGGCGCGGAAGCGTTCAGCAGAATTAACGTCTGTCATTTTCTCAATTCCATATTCTGGTGAAGGCAGCGTCCCATTATCTATTTGGTAAAATGAAATGAAATCATCTTGATTATTTCCAATGTATTGCTCACAGAGTAAATATGGGTTATCACTAATATCTCTTGCCGTTGCAGTAATCCCATTGTCAGCACCGTCCTGATCGATCAACGCGCCAATTTGCTCTAGTGTTAGATTGAACCGTGGGAGTATATCCAATAATAGTATCGATTTATCCGTGCCTTTGAGTGCAAGTGTCCGTTTCGTTTTCGCATCCATCAACAATTCATTCTTTATATTATCGTAAGCGCTAACACTGTTTCCATTACGGCTCTCAAGAAGGTATTTTTGTTGAAGGTCAGGACGCTCTAGATAACTTAGAACTTCCGGAAACCCTGGATACGCTCCACGAGTACGCCATAGGACACTCAATAAATCAACAAGCCATTGTTTTCTTAATTGCCAATTCTGTGTTTTATCCCCGAGGTCAGATAAAAAATCGGCAACACTCATTAAACGTTCCACAAGAGTAATAAGATCATCGTCAGATATTTCTCGGGTAGCATATTTGAAAGCTCTCGGGTTATCTGGCTCTATAATAATGTTCTCGAGAACTTCTTGATTCTCATAGTATTGCTCATAAGGTATTCGCATACCTTGCTCTGGATATAACGATGTCAATGAACGCTGCCAAACAAGGCCACCGGCGTTACTCTTTGATCGTACATCAGTGACATTCTCATAGAACATCTCTTGGCCCACAGAGTCGCCTAGCCTAGCAATGCCAACAACGATATAACGTTGTTTTTCTTCATCACTAAATGGATTACTATAATTGGCGTAATATACCAGTATTGTTTCATACGGAGTTAACTGGGCAAAGTATTTCAATGCCTGCTCCCTCCGTGCATCACTGTTAAATGAACGGCCTGGTGCAGTATTTGAAGTCGCTTCTAATCCGTACATTTGCTCATATGGCCAAATATTCACTGTATATGGGGGAACATCAGCCCAAACACCATTTGCACCAGTATACCACCCCGGTGGCTTATGGTAGCATTTAATTGGCTCGCTTCCGAAAGCGTTGCAGCTTAAAGCGCATGGTGGAGGATCATCAAGGTTGCTGCAGTGCTGTCCGGCAACACTTATTTCATAGGCTTCGCGTTTTGAGGTAGCAATTGAATCACCGGGATATGAATATCGCCCGGAACAGTATGTATTTGCTTTTGGATCCGTACAAATCGTTCCATTCCACCCATTCATGTGCCAGGGCAAGCGTACAGTAATATTTATTGCCATCTCGACCCCTCCAAAAAGTTCGTTTTATTGTTATGGTTTTTGTAAAACCCTATTATTTGTGTATGTCAACACAAAAACGATTCATCAAGCTTATGCCATATCACTTCATTACCCTGTCCATTAATGCCCCGTAGCTGTCCACAACGTCATATACGACGCTCCCGGTGCTAATTGCCTTGAAATGCTCTCTGGCGCAGTGGATTTTTGCTTCTTCGATCAGACGCAACTCCATACTTGACATTGAGCCTTTCGTTTCCGCCACGAAGTAAATATGTTTCACCTTGCCCTCATGAAACGCTATCGCCCAGTCGGGGTTGTACTTTCCGACAGGGGTGCTGATGTAAAACCCGCTAGGCAGCTTGACATATACTGCTACATCGCTGCTTGTGTCAATCTGTTCAGCAAAGCTTTTTTCATTGGCGGAATCGAAAAGAATATAATCATATAGGTGCTTTTTGGCTGCCATGGCGTTCACGCCAAGCTGCCCTTTCAACGTCGGTTCAGTAAATATGGATGAATCATAGACGGCATCCAGCTTATCGTAAGTTATATGCTGGATTATCACTGTCGCAGTCTGCTCGTTGATCATATCCGCAGCTTTGATAATGAACTCCTCCGGGTTGTTTCCAAACTGCCCAAAGACAGATTTCTGGATTCCGCGCATAATCGCCACTACCGCATGACGGGTCAAGCCTGTTTCTGCGACGATTTTTCCGATAAGATCATACTTTACTGACGGGCTTGCAGTAACGTCTACCTTGTAGCTGTCATGCGCCTCGCGCACGAAAGACTCGCCGAACTGTAGCTGTTCCCGTGACTGAATTTCTTCCATTTGCCCCTTTTCAACCTTGAAGTATATCTTGGACACACGAAGCTCCCGGTCGAGTGCGCTGATAGCTTTGTTTATCAGTTCTGCTTCATCGAATTCAACGACGTATACCGACTTTGAACTGATATGCGACCATAACGCTTTGAACTCCGCACTATCGTATTTCTTCTTATCGAATTCAAGCTGCACATTGTTCTTGCGGGCGTTGTCGGGCTGCGTCGAGCGGGCGTCGTATATGGAATCAATGATGGCTATAACAGAATCTTTACAGTCTTCCGCTTCTTCGGCGATTTCCACGTTGCCGTTTTTCTTGTCCTCATAATACTTGTCCGTCAACACACCCTTCTTGACATAACCGCTCGTTATTAGGCCCTCGTAAATGCTTTGCGCCAAGTCAAAATCAACGACCTGCTCAGCACCGCTATTATCGTGTATTACCTTATTCTTAAAGAGGTCAGCCGTGACCATTCGCGGGCGGTCGGCTACAGCTTCCGCAAGCTCTGTTTGAAGCCCTTTAGCGAAGCTGTCATAACTCTCGCTGGCAACAACCGTCAGAACATTGATGTTGTGAACATCCTCTCCGAGAACCCCAATGTCCATACGTTCACCGCTCAGATTAACTGATAAACGGAGACCGCGCCCAACTTCCTGACGTTTGCGAACATCGCTGCCACTCTGCTTCAAGGTGCATATCTGAAATACATTTGGATTGTCCCAGCCCTCGCGTAGCGCTGAGTGTGAGAAAATGAAACGGACAGGCTCGGCACGGTCAAGCAGGCGTTCCTTATTTTTCATAATCAGATCATATGCGTCCGCGTCGTCGGAAGTACGCTCCTTTTTGTCGCCGAGCTTGCTGTCCACAATCCTGTTGCTCTTTTTGTCAATCGAAAAATATCCGGCGTGAGTGCTTTCCGGCGATATTTTGCTAATATAACTAATCCAGTCGTCGTCGCCGAACTCGCGCTGCAAACTGCCGGTTATCGCCGAGTATTCTTCTTCAAATACTTCGGCATACTCACCATTGATGGCTTGACCTGATTCGTTGTATTGCTTGTATTTTGCCACCTCATCAATGAAAAACAAGGATAGGACCTTTATCCCCTTGTAGAACAACTGCCTCTCCCGTTCTAAATGGGAGAGAATCGTTTCTCGAATCTGAATACGGCGCATCTGCGCCTCGCTAACCGCGCCGATGACGTCGCCTGCATACAGCTTGATGCCGTTTGTGAACTCAATAGAACTGTCGCGCCCGTCAATCCGCATTACTGTAAAACCGTTCTTGTACTCAGCCAATTCACCGGAATTGGGGTATAGGTTGAACCCCTCTCCGACTGTACGCCGTGCCTTGCGTATGCTTGTCGTACCCTTTGTGTCAAATTCAATTGTCGCAGTCGGATTTCCTTTTGACAGATTGATACTCTCTAAATAGACATAGC
>JGI24702J35022_10001131_pt1 | contig 16583 bp, 13 predicted proteins | sample TergutTh196P4_FD_35022 | JGI IMG/M metagenome (IMG submission 35022)
CAAGTTGTGGCTGGAATTGCGCAATACTACTCTCCGGAGGAATTAGTCGGAAAGAGGCTTGTTTTAGTATCAAATCTAGCGCCTGTGAAACTTCGCGGTGTGGATTCAAATGGTATGATACTTGCGGCGTCAACGGATGATAGTACTCAATTGAAGATTGTGACAATTGACGGGGATATCCCTCCGGGGGCAACTGTGCGCTGATTCAGGCACGGCGAAATTACGAGGCGGGATTACTCCTTAGGCAGGAAGGAATGATCGTAGATATGCTTTTTGACAGTCATACCCATTATGATGATAAAAAGTTCGACAATGATAGGGATATTCTTCTAGCCAGTCTGCCAGAAAAGGGGATTGGCTATGTCTTGAACGTCGGGTGCGGAATTGAATCAACCCGAAAAAGTATTGAATTCTCGAAAAGATATGATTATATTTATACGGCGACCGGCATACACCCGCATGACGCATCAAGAGCGCCGGATGGGTATTGCGCCGTTTTAGAGGATTTTTTCAGAAACGAAAAAGTTGTCGCAGTGGGAGAGATAGGGCTGGATTATCACTATGACTTTAGCCCAAGGGATGTTCAAAAGGAAGTTTTTGTAAATCATCTCGAGCTTGCTGTGAAGGTTGGAAAACCAGTTATTATCCACAACAGGGAAGCGCACAAGGATGTTCTTGATATTGTTGCTTCATATGCGGGTTCTCTAAGGGGATGCGTTTTTCACTGTTTTTCAGGTAGTGTAGAGACGGCGCGCGAAGTCCTGAAAATGGGGTTTTATCTGTCGTTTGGGGGCGCGATAACCTTTAAAAATGCAAGAAGAGCGATTGAGGTGATAGAGTATATGCCGCTTGACAGGCTTTTAATTGAAACAGATTGCCCGTACATGGCCCCTACGCCGCACAGAGGCGAAAGAAATGACTCGTCATTTATTCATTTTGTGGCTGAGAAAGCGGCGGAAATAAAGAATATGGAGGTGACTGATATCATCAGCGCTACAACTGACAATGCGAAGAGGCTTTTTAATATTACCTCTTAACTGCTGCCTAAATAGCATGGGGGGAGGCGCCTCCTACGCCTGCGTGAAGCGAATGCAACAGTTTTGACTTCTGCTTTCGGTTTGGTTTAGTAGTTATTGGCTTCTATAGAGCGGAAAGGAATGGTTATTTTAAATGGTAAAAAAAATATTTACTGGTTTGTTCTTCGTAATCCTGATAAGCGTTTTTGTGGCGTTTAATTATTTGTTGTGGCAGATGGAGGGAACAGATCAGAGTGTTCAGGAACTCAATCAGACGATTAGGAGCCAGACTTCAACCATTTCTGTCCAGGGGACGCAAATTACTGAACGTGACGCAAGGATAAACGAATTGAGTGAGAACGTTAACCTTTTGACACAGACTGTCGAGGAAGGCTCCGAAATGGTGTCCGAGTTGGCAAAAGGCGCCGAGGAAGCGGCAATTGAGATTGAAACACGGGACTCGCTGATAAACAAACTAAAACAGTGCGCTGACGTAAATATCATTGGGAAACAGGCTATAGAATGGATAGAGTTCATAAACAGTAAGGAATATGAGAAGGCGTACGCCAGGTACAGCAAAAAAATAGACAGTATCCTCAGCACGATGATTCTAAATGAGTTCAGGGCTTATTATGAGACGAATATTGGCGGTATAAACGCAAAGTCATTTGAAGTGGTAACAATAGGAATACCTGAAAACATGATGAAATATGACGTGATTGTTGCCTCGGTTGTGGAAATAGTGAGGCCTGGGAGTATTGTAATAACTGAGCCGCCCAAGATAGAGACGGGGGGGCAAGCCAATGACGGCGATGTTGCCGGTGAAGATGATGAGATGGGTGATGATACGAAATCAGGTGAAGGAACAGATTCAGGCGAAAATTCGGGCAGAGGCGAAAGCTCAGATACGGGAGACGAGGCGGGCGAGGGAAAAAGCGCCGGCGCCAGCGAAGGCGAAGGCGCCGGCGCTGGCGCTGATGCAGGAACTGAAGCCGGCGCAGGCGAAGGCGCCGATGCGGCGGGCACAAGTGAGAACTCTAACAGCGCCGCTGATACAGGCGATGAATTGAATGCGGGTTCTGATTCAGATGCGAATTTGAATTCAGATTCTTATGCGGATTTGAGTACAGATTCGAGAACAGATCCGGACGAGGATTCAAATACTGGATCGAATACAGATCCGGGCGAGAGATCTGTTACCGGCGATGAAAGGGAAGAAGCGGGCTCAGGCGCAGGCGCGAACGAGGGCGCAGACGTAGGCGCAGGCTCAACAGTTTCAGGCGCAGATGCGGATAAGGGCGCAAACGGGGACGCGGGAGAACATGTGAGCGGCGCCGGAACTAGCGCAAGTGGAAATGGTGATAACGCCAATACGAGTACGACAGTTGAGGAAGTCATTTATGAAGATTACCCGCAGTATGTTGTAGTTGAAGAAGACGAAAGCATTTTTGATAACGGAGAAAACCAGTTATTCTTTCTTATGAACTTCAAGAAAGAGGCAAATGAGTGGGAAATTGTGGGAGTGGTCCAAAAACTGTGAGCATAACATATTCATTAACTTTCTGTACCAAATATAAATCTTGAATATATTTAAGTAACTATCTTTTGCCGATATATACTTATATATTGTTTAATGATCTCCTTATAATGGTATATAATAACGTTATCTGACAATCTCTCTAAACATGAAAATACTTGATATTTAAGGATGGCTTTTTATGAATGTGAAAATATCTGATTTTATTTATACTAAGTTTTCAGAAATTCAGGCTAGGGTTCCTATAGCTCTGGCAGGCTTTACAAAGACCGAAAACGCCTCTTTTCAACAACAATTGGCAGATAACCTCAGTGAAAGCGATGACAACGCCATTCAGACTACTAAAACTAATGCTGATAGTGGAGTAAAAACCGACAACAGTATTATTGAAATTACAAACCCGGTAATATTTCCCAACATTAAAATTGCGCCTCCTGAGCCTGAGCCCGAGCCTGAACCTGAGCCTGAGACGGAGGAAACGTTATACCAGGATGGCGGTTTATACGGCTTTGATTATGAAGGCGCCAATGTGAGCGAGTGGGGAAACTATGACAGCAACGCCGAGTATTTAAACAGATTTGGTGACGCGGAGATACAGGCGATGATACAGCAGGAGATATCAAGGGCGTCCTTGAGATATGGAGTAGACGAGAAGCTTATCAAGGCTGTTATTATGTGTGAATCCGGCTTTTCACCGACAGCCCTTTCAAGCGCCGGCGCGCAGGGACTTATGCAATTGATGCCTCAGACTGCGCAAGGGCTTGGGATTACAAACCCTTGGGACATTGCTCAGAATATTGACGGTGGCACGAGATATTTGAAGAAACAACTCGAAAATACCAATGGGGATCTAAAACTGGCGCTCGCCGCGTATAACGCAGGGCCGGGAGCTGTTCAGGAATACGGCGGGGTTCCGCCTTTCAGTGAAACGCAGAATTATGTACGGAAGGTCATTGCGTATTATAATAGGTACCATAATGAGAGCCCGGATTTGTACGACGCTTCGATACTGGAAAACGGCGCCGTTACTGGCTCGCAAGAAACTGAGAGTTCAGTGCCGCACGATATAACAACCGGCGAAGGAGCTAACGCGTCGCACAGTGAATTCTCAGCAGAGAACGGTACAGAGTACAACTCATCGGAAGCGGGAAACAATTCTGTGTCCGGTTTACTGACGACAGGAAACGGTCCAGATATCGGCTTGCCTACAACGGGAAATGGTACAGAAATTGGCTCGCCAACGCCGGGAAACGGTACAGAAATTGGCTCGCTGACGCCGGGATACGGTACAGAATTTAACTCGCCTACGACGGGATATGGCACAGAATTTGACTCGCCTACGACGGGATATGGCACAGAAATTGGTTCACCAATGACGGGAAATGGTACAGAATATAGCTCGTCGATAACTGAACCGGGCGTGGGGAAAGAATCAGGGGTGTTAGAGAGTGGCGCCGTGAGTGGCGTGCGCAGAGAGAATAATGACGGGTCATATGGCTTACAGGGTGAAGAACAGCGTTAAGAAGAGGAATGGTCATGAGTTGAAGATTGGCGTATTAGGCGGTACATTTGATCCTGTCCATAATGGTCATCTTGTTTTGGCCGAACAGATGTCTTCATATTTTAATTTTCCCAAAGTGCTCTTTATTCCTTCAAATTTACCACCGCATAAGGAAGTTGAAAAGATTGCGCCAATAGGGCATAGGATTGAGATGCTCAAACTTGCCATAAAAGATAATGACGTGTTTGAGATGTCTGTGCTGGAGTGCGAGCGCGAGGGCATGAGCTACTCATATGAGACTATTGGTTTACTTGAAAAAATGTATCCGCCGGATACAGAGTTCTATTTCATAGTGGGTTCTGATGTATTATATGACCTGGAAACGTTCAAGAATTTTGAGATCCTATCAAAAAAGTGTTCTTTTGCGACGGCGGTTAGGCCGGGCGCGAATGTTGAGCGCCTATCTGACGTTGTGGAAAGGTTAGGCAAAAAATATGGGGCGACGATATACCCTGTTCCATTTCATGAAATAGACATATCGTCAACGATGATAAGAGAGAGAATCGCTTCCGGAAAAAGTGTGAGATACTTGACGCCCGAAGCGGTCTTGAGCTATATTATGGAAAATAAGCTGTACATGAAATGAATGACAAAAAAAGTATAATAAGGACAGAGAGCCATATGATTCAAAATAAAATGTGTGTCCGGAATAAGGGTACGCCTGGAACAAGCGGGCGGCCGCTTACAAGTGAACAAGATGGTCAGATGAGCATATCTGAGATGCAAGAGGAATTGAAGCGCCATCTAAACCCTAAACGGTATTCCCATTCGGTGCGTGTGATGGAGACTGCCGTTGAGCTCGCCGGAGTACATGGAATTGACGAAAATAAAGCCGCGATAGCGGGATTGCTGCACGATTGCATGAGAGATGTAAAGGGGGAAGAACTGCGCTTAACCTGTGAAAAATACGGGATATCCTCATGCGGCGTATACGACGTTGATAAGGGCAACGCCAGGCTTATACACAGCGCTTTGGGAGCGGAAGCAGCTGAGGAGTATTTTGGGGTTTGTGACTCCGAGATAAAGGAAGCTATTCGCAGGCACACATTTGGTTGCGCTGAAATGAGCGAGCTTTCAAAGATAGTGTATGTTGCGGACTACATTGAGCCGGGTCGGAAATTGGAGGGAATCGAAAAAATCGCCGCTGAAGCCAGAGAAGATCTTGACGCGGCAATGTTGACTATCCTTAACAACACCATTCTGTATATCATACAAAAAAAAGCGCCATTGCATCCGGATACAATTGAAGCCAGAAATAGCATTTTGAATAAGATGTCCAAACCGGGCTAACAACGCCCGCAACCCATGCCGGCTTGCGGCGAACCACTCTTTGCCGAGATTTGAGGTTACCTGGAATACAGACTAAATACTATGTCGCTCTGAGCTGTAGAACTAGATTCGTAGATGCTGCTTTTTTGTATGCAAATGTTACTGTTCATGGTTTGCCAGCCCCGTCGTCATTGCGAGCAGAGTGAAGCAATCTAGTTTTATATCCGCTACGGATGTATTAGCAACTTAATCCCCAGGAACGCTAATGAAAAACGAGTTGTTGAAGGATTAAGTTGCTAATCGCAGCGCGAATAGCGCGGCGCGCGGACATCGTCCGCGTGAGGCGAGGGGAACCGCGCTTCGCCGAGCCGAGTTGGGCTGCGGGCGCTAGCCCGCTTTATCAACTTACGGCCCATGAACGCCAATAAAAAACGAGTTGTAAACAGATTAAGTTGCTAAACACGACGCCGGATGAGGCGGTGTGCGAGCGCATCGCGCTCGTGAGGCGAGGGGAACCGCGCTTCGCCGAGCCGAGTTGGGTTGCGGGCGTTAGCCCGCATTGGTAGCGTTTGGATTGCCACGTCGCTTTGCTCCTCGCAATGACGTCCTGCTCTCTGCGCCCCGTGAACAGTAAGAGCGGCAAATCTGTTTTACTGCGTAGATTGTGCTGTATTCTTGCTGAAAATAATGTTATATGCTAAACTTAATATGATAATGATTGTTAGAGATTATATCAAGTATCGCAAAGAGCGAAATGAGCGCTATATTGTAGAGGGTGCAGCGAGTATCGTAAAAGCGAAATGAGCGCTATATTAAAGAGGGTGTGGCGAGTATCGTAAAGAGCGAAATGAGCGCTGTACTACAAAATGAGCGCTATACTAAAGAAGTAGGTGAACAAGTGAGTACAGTGAGGAGTAAGTAAGTACAGTAGGGAGTAAGCAAGTACAGTAGGGAGTAGGTAAGTACAGTGAGGAGTAAGTAAGTACAGTAGGAAGTAAGTAAGTACAGTGAGGAGTAGGTAAGTACAGTGAGGAGTAAGTAAGTACAGTAGGGAGTGAGTAAGTACAGTGAGGTGTGAAGTGAGCGCCGTTGAGTGTGTTGTCATAATCTGACGGGAGAAGTTTTGAAGGTTGTTTTATCCGGGGAGGGATTATTGCGTATTGGATTCAAAAACGCTCAGTGAAAAGATAGTAAGTATTTTAGAAGATAGAAAGGCAAGAAACTTAATTGTCATCAATATTGAAAATGTAACAGTTATTTCTGACTATTTTGTTATCTGCGACGGGACGTCGACGACCCATATAAAAGCCTTGGCGGACGATTTGGAAAAGCGTTTGGAGGAGGAGTGTCAATTAAGGCGCCTCCGTCGTGAGGGGTATAATAGCGCGCGTTGGATATTGCTGGACTATGGCGACGTCGTTGTCCATATTTTCCATGAAGAGGATAGAAAATTCTACGATATCGAAAGGCTTTGGTCTGACGGCGTCATTACGTATAACGGGAGAACGAGATAGCCCGATAACCCGCCTGAATCAATACCATCTATTGCGTCGGCGATAATTTTTGGCTGCATTAAATCGGGAGCGACCAAAAGGCGTGTTTTCTGAATTGGCGCGGAGCGCGTTGCGCACTGTCCTTATAGATGAAATAATCACTGCAAGACCTAAGACGCCTATTATGAAAATCCGCAGAAATGGGTTTTGGAAGAGCGAGGGCTTGGACTGGGAATCTGACGATGATTCAGAGATCGGCTCTGCGCTTTTTGAGGCGCTACGCTGTTCCAATTCTGAAGATGTAGAGTTGTTACCCCAGCCAAAGAGGCTCGCCAGTGAAAACCCCTCCGACTTTGAGGAAGAGTCGTCGGATAAGCCGGAACGGTTCGCTTCCCTGTCAGATATGCTATCGGAGGCGACAACGTCAACTTTTGCAACCAGCCTTCCGTTTTGACGGTATTCAATATATCCCAGCACCTCGCCTTTAACTATCGGCGCCGTTATGTCCGACCTCACATATTCGACCCTCGAGACATTCCAGTTGTTACTGTCCGCCGGCAGGAACAGCTTGATTGTTCCGTCGGAAACCGCGTCAACAGTATCCTTTTGAAACGCGTTTTTTACACTGACGGTCTCCACCCTGTCCCCTTCGCTGACAAATGTATTCAATGTGTAATTGTTGAATCCGTATTTCAGCAAGTCCAGAGCCATGTTGAAGCGATTTTCACTCGCTTTTACGCCCCTGACCCCCATTACAACGCATATTAATTCCATTCCCGATTGGTGGTCAATTGCGGAAGCAACAATACATTGACCGGCGGGGTTTGTGAATCCTGTCTTTACCCCCGTAATACTCATCGTTGTAAGCGAATCATTCCTTAACAGAGCGTTTGTGTTGAGCAGCCTGTCCCATGACGAATGTTTGTTTGTGGGGCTGAGAATCGTATAGGGTTTTGACACATAGTCGCGAAATTTTGCGTTTCTCATGGCATAGCGCGTGATCCTGGCAAGATCGGCCGCCGTGGAGTAGTGGGATTCATCGTGATAACCGGATGTATTAGAAAAATGCGTTGAGTCTGCGTGTAATTCCTTGGCTCTTTGATTCATTAAGTCTATGAATTCCTGACGAGTATCGAACAGGTTTTCCGCGATAATATTTGCGGTTTCATTTGCGGATCTGACCAGGAGCGCATCCAGAAGGTTTTCGAGCCTCATCTCCTCACCGGCGATAATGCCGATGTTCGCGCCATTTGGGCCGATGTCCCTAATGGCTTGTGGGCTCGCCGTCATAATCTGTTCAGGATCCCCCAGCTCTATGGCCAGTATCCCGGTCATTATTTTTGTAGTGCTGGCAGGATACACCCTTAGATCAGCGTTCCCCGAGCATATGACTATACCTGTTCTCGATTCGACAAGTATATAGGATTCCGCGTCGATTGTGGGCTGGTCGGATGATGTACCGAACTGCCCAAATACCAGGTCGTTCGATACTTGAGAGTTTTGCAGGCCTGAGGTAAGGGCGCCGGAGGCGTCAACATCCTGATTGGCGCCGGACTCATCCTCCATCCAAGTAGTCATTTCGGCGTCGTTTGGAATGTCGCCCGGTACGTCGCCCGGAACATCGCCCGGTACGTCGCCCGGAACATCGCCCAGCTCTGACTCGGCGGCGCATATTGGCATATATGCCTGCAACGGCGAAAGGATCAAGGCGCATACAAAAGACACAAATAACAGCGCGAATATTGTACTTTTCGCCATTGCCACAGCTGTAGCTTTAGCCATAGTTATAGCCTTATCTATCGCTGACTTTTTCTTGACCCTATTCTTATTGCTCTTAGTATTAGTATAAGTGCTACTATAATTATACTTCATCTTTTTCTTTCTTATTTATAGCCTCTATTGGTTACGGCTGGTTATGGCGGCTTTGTTCCTTCCAAGGGAAGGAATGATCATAAGTTTGGAATTCTTATTATAGCAGATAATTGGTTTATCGGCAAATTGGCTATGTGCTTTATAACGAAAACAAGCAACCGAACAAAGCTTAGCCATCGATCGATTCCCCCTTTTTGAACCGCGCATTCGTGTGGCGGTTGGTGATATTGGTTTTACCAACTTCTTTCTTTTATCCACCCCCACCTAAAGAAGTGGGGTTCTTGAGTTATACTAACGAGCAAAAACATTTTCACAAATTGTGTTTTTCGCTCGTAAGTATAACTTTATGCACAAGCCGCCGTATCTGTAGTTTGTCGCTGTGCGACCGGCGTCTTCGCGCCCATTCGCTGCAATTCATTTCGCTCATGGGTATAAGACTCCCGCCTCTTCAGGCGGAACATTTTCAGGCGGAGTACAATCTCCATCTGAAGTCTGGACGCTTTACGACTTATAGAAGTCGTAAAGCGATTTGAATGGCTTTTTGGCCCGTATGTTACTCGGATTCCAATGAATCTGTCCTGTCTTCCATCGTAAAGGGATATGTGCCAAGCGGTATTTCAATCGAGGGCTTTTCGTTCCGCTTACTCTTGTAGCTATAATCAAATTCCCCGCTGGCGCCGTCAGAAGTGATGTTCAAGCGAAGCGCCGCTTCACTCATCTTTAATTCCAGAAAACCCTGTCCGTCCGGCTCTCCGCCTCCGAAGTTCATCGATTTTACTGTGGCATTCTCTTTTACCGTGCGGCTGATCGAGCCGCTTTCGTACCTTTCGCTGAAGGAATAATTCCTAAGGATGACTGTTGCGTCGCGGATACTCAAGCCATCCGGTTTCAGGACATAGTACACAGTGCAGCTGTCAGCGTAATCGAATGCAATATCGCCCTCAAAATAGCGCTCCCCCTCCTGCAATTTCGGTGAGCCCGAGCAGGCTGCCAGTAGCAGCGCAGAAATAAGAAACAGGGCAGTTATGGCAATAATTTTCTTCTTCATTTTAACCTCTCCTTCCTCTATATGCTTGTATAATATATTTGTTTAGTAGATTCGTTAAGAAAATTCGTTAAGCAGAGTTCTATTTGAGTAATATGGGTTCATTTGTCTCGGATACTCTTTTATCTTGGATACCCGGTTTATTTTTGGCGTCCCTTTTGCCTCATATACCCGGTTTATATAATATACTCCTTTTGAAAACCAGGGGACACAAGGGGATGTTTTCTTGCGTTGCATTGCGTTGCATTGCGTTGACTTACGTTGCGTTGTTTTGGGTTGCGTTGCATTGCGTTGCTTTGACTTACGTTGCGTTGTCTAGTTGAACTCAAGATAAACGTCCCCCTGTGATAAAAGAACAAGATTTATCCCATATCCTCCCACGTGATTACGCCTTGCTGGTTCGGGTCAAAGAAGCTGTCGTTGCAGTTCATTTTTCGCATGTCATATGTAAAGTTTGCGGTTGCTTCCTGAGAACCCTGTCTAAAGCTCTCGTTTAGAATTGCAAAGCGATTACTAATAAAATTGCTGTTTGCTTGCACTTGCTATTATGCATTTTAAAATTCCCCCATTTTTTTAAACTGCGTTATTTTATATGATTGCATGACGTTTAATACTATTCAGCGTTACAAAGTTTTTTAACAATGCTCACCGGTGCTTTTCAATTGGCGCCGAGGTAGAGCCTACTCGATCTTGCAACCGCAGTTGTTGCAGAATTTTGAGCCTTTATTGAGTGGGTTACCGCACTGAGGGCATGCTCTCGGCGCCGCCGGAGGAGATACGGGCTTTCCACAGTTGTCGCAGAATTTTGCACTTTTGGAAAGGCTCGCGCCGCACTCTGGGCAAGCGATGGACGACGCTCCAAAATGGGGCGGGAGCTGACTAGAAAAAGGCTGCGCGGGTGAGGCGGGTGACGCCGACGTCTGATTCATTAAGGTAGGAGGCTGGTTTGGCTGGAACCTCATAGCCGACGGCGCCGGCGGAATAGCTTGCCCCGATGGCATAGCCGGCGGCTTTGCCGAACCTTTGCCGAGAAATACCAGAAATAGCACTGCCGCGATTACAAGGACAAGAACACCCAAAATAATGAAAAAGATCACCTTAGACATACCGAGAATAGTTCCACTTTGATTCGAGGCGCCGCTACCACTGCTGATGCCCCTGTCGCCGTCGCTGCTGCTCCTGTTCCCGTTACCGCTCCCGTTCCCGCTCCCGTTCCCGCTCCCGGATCTGTCAGCGGCTGTAGTAGCGGCGTCAGCGACGCTTCTTTGCTCCGATGTAGTTGTTATCGCTTCGGTCGTCTCCTCCGACTCCGTCGCTTCGGTCGTTGATGTCGTTGTCGTCGGGGGTTCCGCTTCTGTCGTCGGCGCCGAATCGAGCGCAATGCGCGCTTCGGCAAGCAGTTCCTGTACGACCGGGAATCCCGGGTTTGTGTCGTTAATGGCGCGAAGCGTATCGACCGCGGTCTGGAATGCGCCGTCATTGTATGCAGTCAGCGCGCTTTTAAAATTTGTGGTAAACGTGCTCTCTGTAGGATTGACGTTTATCTCGTTCAAGAACTGCTTCGCGATACTGATCGGAATGGCGAAATTCATTCCGCCAACCAGGGCGCCGCTGCTGTCGTCGACCGAACCAAAGGTATTGATGCCGATAACCTCGCCGTATTCGTTGAAAAGCGGACCGCCTGAATTTCCGTAGTGGATAGCGGCGTCCATTTGGATGATGCCCCAGCCGCCATCCATCTGCTTCTTGGCGCTGATAATGCCCTGTGTGAGCGTAGGCTCCTGCATTGACTGATTGAGGTCAATAGAGTCATGCAGCGTCGCAGCGCCCGGATACCCCATGGCGTAAACCCTGTCGCCAGTTTTCATAGAGGCGTCGTCGCCAAGGGTGACAGTCGGAAGATTAGACTGCCCGTCTACCTTAAGTATCGCGATGTCCTTGCCAGGGTATGGCTCACCGATCTTGCGGAGGTCCATACTTATTCCTTTTACGGCTATGTCGCTGCCGGGCGTTACATTGCCGAGGACACATTGAAAGTTAGTGTGTAGATTATTCAATTCAAAGTTCTGCGCTAAAAGGTTAAAATACGCGCTGTATAGAGCGTCTAATTCCTCTTGAGACGGTTGATATCCGCTTCTGCGCATTTCCGCGAGCACTTCCCCTATATCGGTATCAGCTTTCTCCTGAAGAGCGGATGTTGCAAAGTACCTGTACAACCATTGTTCATCTTCCTGTACTACATGCGCGTTAGTCACCAGATACCCGTCCGGCGTGACGATAAAGCCGGACCCTATCGCGGAGACCGCAACCGGCTTGTCTTCATAATTGCCTGTATAGAATATATAGTCTCCCATATGCGCGGCAATTAGCTGAATTATGGCTGAATAGATGGCGCTGTCATCGTTGGCGAGTTGTCCCGACTCGATCATGTCGACGACAACATCGACAATCTCATCGTATAGCGAATCGTCAATCGAAAACTCGTTAAACCGCATGTCTGCGGACCACGTTGTTCTGACGAGTACTGTGCCGGGTTTGTTTATCATAGCCAACGTCCGCGTGTCCATAACCCCGGACGCTGAAGCCGCTGAAGCAGTGGTTGCCGGAAGCAGTGCGAAGAGCATGATAAGTGACAATACCAGATACAATACCCTGCTTAACTTCTTAAACATTTTTTTACCCCCATAAAAAAATTATTTTAACTTACGTATTTTTATTCTGTGGCAAGTCATTCTTACCTGTTATGGGCCGCTTTCCGCGGGATATGACATGTTCATTCTCTTGACGATAGGTTGGCAGGGTCCGCCTGTAGATTTTGACAAATAAGCCGTCATGTTCTGACCTCCAATTCAGGCTCAATAGTATTATTTAGCAATGTTGATAAACTTGCAACCACATTGATGTAGGTTAATTTAAAAAAGTATTTGGTATATTATGGTAATATCGCATACAATGTGGTATCTTCGGATTACTTTTATAACACTTCTGCGGAATAATGTAGGGTAGCTCTCTAATGTTGTTGCTCCTATTTGTTGACCTGTGTGTCGGTTGAGGCGTTCTTTTTTTCTGCTTCGATTTGCCTGTCCCATTCTTTTATTTCAGCGAGATCAATTTTTGTCCTGTCGACGAGAGTATAATCTATTAGTGCGAACTCGTGATCAATAAACCTTTGCTTATCCGATTCGTCACCGACAAGTTCTATGGAGACCTCGCTCCTGTTCCCGCCTATATCAGCGACTGTGAATCGGTACTCTCTTTCGATGGCGTACATTGTAATAAGCAGATGGATAATCCCGTGGGGGCTGTCGCACATGAGCGTTTTCGCTTTTTGCAGTTCAGCTAGGTCGTGGATTGCGTTCAAGAGCATATCCTTTGGTTGGAGGTATCTTTTTGCGCCTGTCATATTTCAATTTTCCTCCCGTCATTGTACTTTACTTCGAGCGGCGTCCCGATCAGGAGCATGGCGTCGAGCATGGCGTACTCACGGCGCAGTACGCTGTCCGACAAGCAGCGCAGTTCGTCCTCTAATTCGCCGTCGCCATGTGTTTCGCTGTCGTGAAATGTTTCGCCGTCGCGAAATGCTTCGCTATGTGTTTCGCTGTTGTGAAATGCTTCACAAGATGTTTCTTCGTCCGGAGTTTGTCCTTTTGTTTCAATTATTTCAATCGCAGCCTCACTGCGGCTCCTGTCAATTATCATCGATGTGAACCTAAGCGTCCATGTCGCGTCAAACATCTTCACGGTAAAACGGAGCTCTCTGTTTCTATAGTCTCTGTATATTTCTTTGCCATTTTGTGAATCCATTAAGTCGAGCATTCCGTTGTACACTATTTCACTTGGCTGAAGATAAATCTTTTTAGCTGTCAAATAAAATCACCGCCTGCAATTTTATTTTTAGTTTGCCGTTCTTGCATGTAGAAAATCTACTATGAAACATAAAAAAAGGGTAGGTCTAATTCTGTCACAAAACTAGACGTACCCTATGAAACCTTAAAATATCAGGTTCTCAGGACGTAAAACTTTTTGTTTTTTTATTTAGAGTTTTTTGAGTTATTTTTAATCGTTTGAATAGCCTTATTCGGCGCCTGTGCTCACCGTCTCCAGCCATGATGCAATGTTCTGTCGTCCATCCACTGGCAGTTTTTTCATCAGATTATGAACATGGTTCTTCACCGTCGCTTCCGATATTACCAGTTCGGCCGCAATTTGCGGGTTCGTCATGCCGTCGCGCAAGCACAGAAGCATATGGGTTTCCCTGCCCGTCAGCTTATACTTTTTAACGACGGATGTAACAGACGGGTCGCGGTCGCTTATGCCGCTGATCTTTTCGCGGATGTCTGTTATCGCGCGGCTGGCTTCCGCCGCGGACAGATGGAATTTGCGGGCAACATCGCGTTGAGTTCCGCCGTCGATCAGTAGCAGGGCTACCTTCGTCTCTTCTTCGGTAAATCCGGCGTTCCGCATTGCTTCGTCCGACGCCAGCTTTTCTTCCTCCATGTGTTTTCGCAAATCTCCGATGATTTTCATCAGCTCTTCGGTACGAAGCCCGTTATGCTCTCCGTAAAGATAAAACAAGTATGCGATTGCGGCTATGCTGAGCGTAAAGGTTGCGGCGGGGGCGATTATGCCGGAATACACTTGTCCCGCGAATTCTGAAACAAATTCCGGGATGGACGATACGACAAAAAATAACGAAAGCAACCCGTTTGTAGCTGTTGCGCTTTTTCTCCGTTGAGCGCAAAACACAAGCGGTATAAACAGGAAAAGGATAACGCCGTTCATGCTAAAGGTGTCCATAATCGCGTATACAACGGCAAGAATATTGTTGTCAGCAAAAAACAGCACCAACCCTTGCTGGAAGCATATGAACAGCGTGATCGCAAGCATAGCCGGCCGCCATTTCCCCATGCGCAATAAAAGCATTGTTGCAACCGCAGTCAGGCATGGCAAGAAAAACAATAGAGCGACAAATTCCATTGAAAATCTTTCAAAATCACCTCCGGCATAGTACGCGCTGTTATAAAAGACATCCAACGCCATGAACACTATAGCTAATATTAGGAATTTTCTATATAGCGGATCGGGAAAATAGGTCTCGCTTTTGGGCGCTGTATACGCAAATAAATCCTTGCCGGTGACAAGCAATATTACCGGAACTAAAAGTAGCGCAATATAAACTGTAACAAAAGATGTTTCCGTTGCCCGCCACGAAGCCATTGCATTAAGGAAGAAAGTGTGTATGATAGCGGAAAACAGAGTAATAATCAGTACAAGGCCGCTGAATGCCGCCACCGATTTGATCCGGATGGTTTTTATCATGTGTTGAATAGCGCATCCTGCGGTAAACGCGGGGATGACAGTTGCAATATACTGAAAGATGAATGCAGGCCAAACGATATCCGGCACGATTGTATTACAGACAACAGCGAATAAAACCATCGAAGTCATGCCAATACAGGACGTAATGACAAAAACAGACTTAAACCTGCGGTGGTCGTCAAAAAAACCTGACAGCTTGAAAGTCAGGGCGGGAATTATAATACCGGTTGCTGCCACAAGGAATCCACATCCCATTATTAATCGGTTGTGCTCCTCTATTTCAGCCGCCCAACTGAAATAAATATGCGTTGAGCTGACAGTATAGAATGAATTAAATAAAGAAATCAGCGATATCCAAAACCATCTTTTTTCTATTCGCCTGGTATTCGTCGGCACTCTGGTATCGCGCGGCCCACCGCCATCCTGTGGTTCGCCGGTGTCTTGCGGCTCTCCTGCATCGTGCGGTTCGCCGGCGTCTTGCGGCTCTCTGGCGCCCTGTGGCTCTCCTGTAGCGTGTTGCCCTCCGGCATTGTGCGGTGAACCAGAATACCCCGGCGCTTCATTTTGTTCCCGCTCTCCTGCATTGCGCGGTTCGCCGGCATCGCGTGGCTCTCCGGTAAGCCCAGGCCTGCAACTTGCCATTGTGGCGACCCCTTCGCCCGCCATTGTTGTTACACCGTCGCTTGCTATTGCGGATGCCTTCTCGTTTGTTACGCCGGATTCTTCAGGCTGTGAAGTATTATTATTCATTCTCGCCCGCCCCCTATTGTCCGTTTTTGATATTATTCGTTTGGGTTTATCCACTTACATCTATTGCGCGTCAGGCCATGAGTCGCCATCCTGGTACTTTTTCACGCGCCGTCCGCCTTTTTGCTTTTGCTGAATGTCGAGCGACACGCCCAGCAGTTCTTTTATTTTTTCTTTAATGGCGTTACAATCAAAAAGAAGCGGTTTGCTCTGCAATTCAGTGAGAAAGCCTGCTTTTACCATAAGCTCTAATAAACACTCCGCCTCCTCTATTTGTTGAAAGGCCTGAACACGAATGCTCCTGTCATTCAACGCCTCCGCTACACGCATGGATACGCAAAGTCCCGCTCCGCACTCCAAAAGCCTTTGTATCAGAGGAAACTCTTTCCCTTCTTGCTTCATCCATTCCGACATCATTATTATACGAACGCCAAAATCAAAAGATTGGGATAAATAATCCGCCATGTCCTCTTTTCCCTCCTTCATTCATTCTACTTTTCACTTTCGGTTTTCTTTCGATTTCACATTTTTATTATAAACTACTGTCATCATACTTATGGCCATGCCTTCCTTCGGAAGTCACAAAACGGTATGGATGTTCTTACTGCAGGCCGTTATCCCCGCGTAAGCCTACGGTTTTTGGGGTCCAGGGGCTTGCCCCTGGCCGTTTAGGGGTCCGGGGGGACCGGAACCCCCGGCGCCTTTTTTGGTTCTTTTTTCGGCG
>JGI24702J35022_10001133_pt1 | contig 16573 bp, 11 predicted proteins | sample TergutTh196P4_FD_35022 | JGI IMG/M metagenome (IMG submission 35022)
CTGTCGGCGTGGAATTCCAGCTTGACGCGGTTACCACAGGCGGGGCGCGTGACGCGATCCTCACCTGGAACGGGGTTAACGGCCAGTCCTACAACCAGGTAGCCAACTACGGCAGGGCAATGCTTGTCACAGGCGATTTGGCCGCAAGGGGCATAACCCGCGGGGCGAACGACCCGGTACCGGTAACGGTGACCTTTGACACCAACGGAGGCACTCCTGCTACCATCGCGCCCATATCGGTTACCCCGGGCCTGCCCGCAGGCACATTGTTCCCTGAGGACCCAACTCCCCCTTCAGGTTACCGTTTTACCGGCTGGTATGACGAATCCGTCACGCCGAATGTGAGGTACAGCTCCACTACCATAATTAACAATGATCTTAACCTCAAGGCGCGTTATACCGAATCCAGCGGCAGCGGCACGCTTATTTGGTCCATGGCCGACTGGCTTGTTACTTATCCGCCAAAAGAAAATGGAGAAATTCTCTATTACAGTTCAAGCGCAAGGCCCTTTACAGTAACCAGCAGCAGCACGCCCGCATTGGTAGTTGACGGTGGTATAGATATAGTTGGCCGCACCGCAAATTATTATACCATGACTCTTTGGATTGATGATTCTATGCCAAGTTCTTCTTACGGCGGCATCAGGGGATTAAATTTGGATCCTGAGGGACGTATTTACGAAATACGTGTTACCGGTTCCGCGCTTGAGACACCCAAAGCTGATGTCCAAATGACATTAAAAGCAGGCGGAGGCCAGGCTGACCTTGGTATTGTAAGCGACACATTAGCGGAAGTCGATGGCGCCCCGTACACAATAATCGGCGAAATACCCGCAGATTTTAATTCTCGTACAGACGGGCGCGGTGAAATTCGTATCCTGCCATCAGATTCTTTCAACTCCACCAGTAATGGCTTTATGTCCTTCCGCATAGATAGCGTTGAAGTTTGGGACATGGGATCAAGAAGCGGAAGCAGCGGTTATTTGTTCTCCCTTTCTGACTGGATTGCGGATAACCCTGAGGTAACAGAGCTAACTACCAGCAGCACAGCACACAAACCCCTGCGCTTGAATGGCACAGTTCCTACCAGCAATTCCGCCACTATAGTCGGCAGTGATATGGAGCTGTACATAAACGCAAGCGGTCAGGGGCTGCACATCATGCTTGATTCTGAAAATTTGGATTTGAAGCCGGTAGAAAACATTTATGAGGTACGCATTGCAGGCTACATAAGCGATCTGGGAACGGGTTCTACTCCAGGAGGCACTCCGGCTATACGAATCCAAACTTATTACGGAGGTACTGCTACTGTTCTGGAGGGAGATCTTTCACTGAAACCTTCCAGCGGTGATGCTTATGTAGGGTTTGAATTTGCCAAAGCTGTAGAATTGCCTGCCACCGCAATTAATCCTGGCGATTCAGTCAGGATCACGGTAAGTTCAAATGCGGCCACAATGACGTTCATCATGACCAAGATCGAAATCGAAGACAAAGGTCCCAGAGAAGGCGGCGGCGGTGAAGAACCCGAACCTGAGCCTCCCGCGCTTGGCGTAATATTCAACCTGGATGACTGGTTTACAGCGAATCCTACAGTAACGGAAATAACCAGCACGGGGGGAATTGGTTACCTGGGCAGAAGTTCTTCAGGCACTCTTATTACCATTGTTGACGTAGATGGCAGTAAGGAAATTAACATCAGATACCAGCAGGGTTTAGGAGGAACTGATTCTGGCACAACTCATGGCCTGGATATTAAAATTGACAGCGCCAGTTTAAATGTAACTACGGACACCCGCCTCTATGGATTACGCATTGACGGTTATGTCGTTGGCACACCACCCGCCGGGCAGGGCATGCGACTAAGGAATAGCGGCGGTACTGTTACCTATGGTTCCACCACATTGGAAGAAGAGCTTGATGCTGTATTTAACATAACTACAGCAGAATTGCCTGCAAGTTCTTCAAGTGATGTAATGCGTATTCAGTTAAACCCCGCGCTTGCAACTGGAACTGAGTTAAATGTCCGCATCACCGGTATCGAAATCGAAGACCTGGGACCCAGAGAATAACCCAAAAAGGTGACAGTCACCGTTTTGGCGGCTGTCACCGTCTGCCTGGCGCGCCTTTCAAGGGTGCGCCAGGTTTACCAAACAGCGGAGGATCAAGATGAAAAAATACATAACTGCGGCGCTTGCGCCTGTATTTTTACTTTGCCTTTGCGCTTTCATTACGGGCTGCGGCGACGGCGCTTCGGAAGCGGAGGCGGATTCGGTAACGAGTATCAGGCTTATGTACAACGACGCCGTGATACCCAACAATTCCCTTACGGTTAATTTATCGGACAGCCCCTTAACGTTTACAGCGGATGTCCAGGTTACCGGCAAGGCGTCAAAAGATTTTACCCTTGCAAGTTCCGATGCGTCTGTGGCAGAAGTATCGGGAAAAACCGTTACGCTGGCCGAAGGGGGGAAGGCCATAATTACTGCAACCGCCGAGGGAGATGCAACCAAAAGACATTCCATTACGCTTAATGTTACGGACGACAGGACCTTTGACATTAGCGTAAGCGGAGGCACTGCGAGCAAAGAGGCGGCGTCGCCGGGTGAAACCATCACGCTTACGCCGCAGCCGCCGGATGGCAAGGTGTTTGTAGACTGGACGGTTGATCCGCCCGAAGTTGCCATTTCCGGCAACCAGTTCACCATGCCGGCCTGCAATGTAGCCGTTACGGGCAACTTTGAAGACGTGCCGGATGGAAATGTAGTATTTACCCTCTCCCAATGGCTTACGGCTCATCCCGGTTTAACAACATTGAGCAACGGAACTTTGGATCGCCTAACTAACGGCCTGGCAACAAGTTCCAGCCAGCGCCCCAATATTTGCGTAGACGTTAACTACGATGAAGGCGCCCTGTATGTCTGCCTGATCAGAAGGTCTCACGGCTTTGAATTTTGGCCAGCCTGCGCTTCTCCGAATTTGAATTTTGCGGCCAATAATTATGAATTAACCGTAACAGGTTCTGTTGTCGGTTTCGCTTACAGTACGGTAAATGATCCTTCGATAAAAATATCCGATCTGGCGCCTGCTGAAGCTATTCCCGGCGCGGGAATTGAAGTGTACCGCGATCCGTCAATTACCGCCGTGGTAGATACAGTGGGGCCTTTTGAATTAAAGGGCACTTTGACTTCGAATAACGCGCCCGACGGCTATGCCCGTATAAGGCCAAACAGCGCCATTGACGATGTGGCAGATGTCGGCGTGGTTTTAAAGATCACAAGTATTGTGATAGAAGACCTGGGACCCGGAGAATAACACCCAAAAAAGGTGACAGTCACCGTTTTTGGCGACTAAAAAAAAGGTGACAGTCACCGTTTTGGCGGCTGTCACCAAATTGCCCGGCGTATCCCCATCAGGTGCGCCAGGCTTTTCAACCAATGGAGGAACGATAATGAAAAAATATAAAAAACCGGCGCTTGCACTTGTTTTATCGCTTTTACTTTGCGGAATTCTTGCGGGCTGCGGCGAGGCCGAATCGGATGAAGGCGAAGTAACGGGCATCAAACTGAGTTACACCGGCGGCGAGATAGGCAGTTCTCTGACGGCGGATCTGACTGAAAGCCCGCTTGTTTTTACGGCGGCTGTCCAGGCGAGCGGCAGCGCGTCCAAAGACTTTACCCTGGAAAGTTCCGTTCCCGAAGTGGCGGAGGTATCGGGGAAAACGGTAAATTTGCTTAAGGCGGGCCAAACAAGGATTACGGGGATCGCATCGGGCGACCAGTCCAAAAAACACGCCTTTATATTAAATGTTGTGGACTACACGCCGCACAGCATTACCGTCACCGGTGGCACGGCGAAAGCGACCGCCGTATCCGGCGAAACCGTTACCCTTACTCCGGGAACGCAGGCGGGCAGGGATTTTTCCGACTGGACTTTTGATCCCCCCACCGTAATAATGATTTCCGCAAACCAGTTCATTATGCCGTCCGTCGATGTCACCGTTACGGGCAACTTTGAAGACGCAGGCACAGCGGGGAAACCGTTCAATATCACCAATAATTTTGGCCAGGATTCGTCCACGGAATTACTGGCGCAGTGGCACAACGACTCAAGCCTGGCAACGCAGACATTGCAGATCGTTGCGGCGGCTGCCAGCTTTACCGGCGCAAGGGAAATTCCGGTAACAGGCGAAGCGTTTCAGGGATCTTCCACCTCCGGGGGCATTGGGAATTACACGCTCAGGAATGTTTTCAGGGCGCATGTTACGGACCTAAGCCCGGCCACCCTGTACAAATACCGCATGGGCGAAACGGGCGCCTGGTCCGCCGTATTCTATCATTTAACCTCCGGCGGGCCAAACAGGGATTTCAGTTTTACCGTGGCGACAGACCCGCAGAACGGCGAATTCAGCAACATGGCCGCGACGTTCCGCGCCGCCAACGCTTTTGACAGCGACAACAGGTTCTTCCTTTTGTGCGGCGACCTGGTGAACGATACCGGGAAAAACCTGAGCGAAATTGCAGATTACACTTCTGCGGCAAATGAATTTAATGTCAAAACGCCCATTGCGGCGACCCAGGGCAACCATGACACCTACCTTAACGTTTCGTCAAGCGACTCGTACCAGTTCACCGAGGCGACGGTATTTAACGCTTTTGTCACATTCCCCCGCAACGGTTTGCAGGCAAGCAACCCGACCCGCAGCGATTCCTATTATTTCTACTACAACGACGTGCTCGTTATCATGCTTAACTCCATGGTTTCCGACTCGGCTGCCGGGCATGCGGCACAGGTAAACTGGCTGACGGATATATTGGAAACAAACCGCGCCGGAAAGCTGAGCAAGTACATAATTATCGGCACGCACGTCGGCCCCTTCTCCGGCCGCAATGTTGACCGGTATTTCGCTTCGCCCATGCGCCAGGCTTATGGGAAGCTTGTATGCGATTACGACGTGGACATTTTCTTTTCCGGCCACGATCACATTTACACCAGATCGAATCCCATCAAAATCGGGACAAATATCACGTACTCCACAATGGATTTCAGCGCCCAGGCCAACGGGACTTATTTTTCCATAGTCGGTTCCACAGGGCCTAAATTTTACGCTATGGACGCGGGCGCGGACGTGCCGAGGGCCTACCCGGTAATTACACAAACAATTGCCGAGCAGTCGCCGGGGGTGTTCGTGAATGTCAAGGTAACCGGGGAAAGGCTCAGCGTTACGGCAATGCGCACAGGCGCGAATGAAATTGACCACTATGAAGTAGAGGCAAAAACAAGATGAAAAAGCTACTATCACCGGCAATCGCAATTGCGTTTTTGCTTTGCCTTTGCGCAATAATGGCAGGCTGCGGCGAAGCCGATACGGAGGAAGATTCGGTAACGAGCATCAGGCTGAGGTACAACGGCGCCGTTATCCCCAACAATTCGCTGACGGTAAACCTGTCTGAAGGGGAACTGGCCTTTACCGCTGAGGTAGAGGCAACCGGCGGCGCTTCCAAAGACTTTACCCTGGAAAGTTCCGTTCCCGCCGTCGCAGCCGTTTCGGGCAAAACCGTTGCCCTGCTTGCAGGCGGCCAGACGAGGATCACCGCTACAGCCGCCGCCGACACGTCCAAAACCCACGCAATTACGCTGAACGTTTGGGACGACAGGGAATTCACCGTTACGGTAACAGGCGGCAGCGCGGACAAGGAAACGGCTTTCTTCAGCCAAACCGTTACGCTGACGCCGGCAACTCAGGCGGGCAAGGTATTCACCGACTGGACCATTGATCCGCCTGCGGTTGTAATGCTTTCCCCCAATCAGTTCAGAATGCCGGCCTCCGATGTCACCGTTACGGGCAACTTTGAAGACACAGGAAGCGATGCGGGAAAACCGTACAATATCACCAACAATTTCGGCGAGGATTCATCAACGGAATTTTTGGCGCAGTGGCACAACGACTCAAGCATAACCACGCAATCCCTGCAGGTTGTAACGGCCGCGGGCAGCTTTGCGGACGCGGTGGAAATACCGGCAGAGACCGAGGCGTTCCAGACATCGGGCACTATAGGAAACTTCCCGCTTAGGAATATTTTCCGGGTGCATATAACGGGCCTTAGCCCGGCCACCATGTACAAATACCGCATGGGAACCGAAGGCACCTGGTCGAAAGTGTTTTATTATACGACATCGGGGGGGCCCAATACCGATTTCAGTTTTACCGTAGTATCCGACCCGCAAAACGCGACACACACCGAAATGATTTCGACATTGCGCAAGGCCAATGATTTTGACAGCGACAACAGGTTTTTTCTTTTGTGCGGCGACCTTGTGGAACAGATCGGGCAGAATCCCGGCGAAATTGTAAGCTATACAAACGCGGCAAATGAATTTAACACATTAACGCCAATAGCGGCGACACAGGGCAACCACGACACCTACCCTGCAGCAGGCGGCTATGACATTATCGTGGGCGAAAGCACGATATTCAACGGTTTTGTCACCTTCCCCGCCAACGGCTGCGAGCCGGATCCAACCAGGAGCCAGTCGTATTATTTCTACTACAATAACGTGCTCTTTATCATGCTTAACACTCTTGTTACCGGCACGCAGCACCCCGTACAGGTAAACTGGCTGAGGGAAATCCTGGATAATGACCGCGCAAAAGGCTTAAGCAAGTACACCATTGTGGCGACGCACATGGGCGCTTTCGGCAACCATTACTACGAGGATTACTGGATAAAGCTCACGCGGGAAACCTACGGCAGGCTGTTCAGCGACTACGGCGTGGACATAGTTTTTTCCGGGCACGACCATACGTATGCCCGCACGAACCCCATCAAGATCGGGTCAGATTCCACAATTAGCGTGATAGATTTCGAGCCCACTCCCGGCGGGACGATTTATTCCATCGCCGCCTCCACTGGGCCTAAAAACTACGGATCGGCCACCGGGTCAACCCCCTACCTTGCGGCGTCCTTTAAGGTAATGACAACAAAAGGCGAGGACATAATGCCCGGAATGTTTGTCAATGTCAAAGTAACCGGGGAAAAACTCACCGTCACCGCCATGCGCAGGGACGACTATAAGTGGGACGAATATGAAGTCCCGGCAAAGAGATAACGGAGGTATCTGTATGAAAAAAAGACGCTTTACTTTTGCGGCCGTGTTTGTGCTGCTGGCCGCTCTTTTGCTTGCGGGCTGCGACAACGGCAGCACCAGTGACGATGAAATTCCCCCCGGCGGCGAGGAGCCGGGCGGCGAGGAGCCGGGAGAGCCCGATATAAAAGACGTTGCCTATACGGTTATCGCCGCAGACGGAATCCTCCACAGGAAAGACACCACAGGCCTGTTGTTCGCCTTTGACAAAGAGGGAGAGGCTTTTTCCCTCCCGGCTGGCGCGCTCAGCCTGGCCGACATAAGCGTCACTGACGGAACGGGAAGCGTAACGGCGTTATTGTTAAGCGACAGCGAGGGGCCGAACCGGACCCTTTCCATTGCCGTCATTACGGAGGGGACAGTAAGGGTTAAAATTACCAAAGAGGGCATCTCCGACGCGGAGAAGATTGTTTCGGTATATAAAAACATCGTCTTTCAGGAAGATGCCAGCGTGACGATTGCCGACATTGTAAATGTCGGGGCGGCACCTTCCCTGCCTGCGGATACCGGCATAATCTTCGGCCTGAACGAAGGCGCCCCGGTAGCCGCCCTTCCGCCCCGCACTTATGATCCTGTAAGCGTAATGAACGCCGAAAGTTACGGCCTGCAGCACGTTATCGCGGAATTTGATCCGCCGCTCGACCTTACAACCACGGCGGACAGCGAATTCAGATGGTTTGAACTGGTTTGGGACAACTTCGGCACGAGCTGGGATTTTGCAACTGAAAGCACCGAAGGCAGTTACACAGGCACGGTATGGTATCTGCACAACGTAAGGTTCCAGCTTGACCTTGAAACCTCGGAAGGGGAAACGGTCCGGCTGCAGGCGACATCAGAAACCAATACCAGCACCAACGAGAAAAAGCCGGTAAGTTTCCACAATTACGACATCGTAGAATCGGCAGACACTGTCTCCTGGGGCGCAGGCCACCTTATTACATCGATTACCTTAAGGGTGATCGGGGTGCAGCTTAGAAGCCCCGGAAACAGCGCATGGCCGGATCTCAGCCCCGATCGCAACCCTTCTTTTGAGGATATGTGGATAAGGTCGCTTACGGTTAACACAAGTCTTTCAGCCCCCGTTAAAACGCTGTACAGCCTTGCCGGCGGCTGGAGCGACGAAATAATTAACCCCCGTTACGCGCATAACGACAGCGCCTTTAACGGCGGAACAGCTCTTGACGCGGCAGGCGGCATGGTATTTGACACCCTTGACGGCGAAAAGAATATTGTAAGCTGGAATCCCATTGACATATCAGTGGAGCCGGGGACGGGCGCCCCTTACGCCACGATAGTCGTCATGTACACCTGCCCTTCCGCCCTCATCTGGTACGGCTACGGTTCAATCTGCCTGGAAGGCACATCCAGAAGAACGCAGATGTATTGGGACGGCACGGCCTCCGCGGACACCATGCGGATTCCGCTGACCGTTGGCGACGCCTATTTTAACGAAAACCAGTTTGTAGGCTTTTTCTTCCAGACCGATTTCAAACCTGACCGCGTTGATGTAACCGTTACCGAAATAAGGCTTGAGTAATTATTAACTGCCTGGGAACCGGCGCGAATTTCAAGTTGAGGCAGAATCGCGCCGGTTCCGTTTTCAAACGCCAAATGCCATGAGCGGCGTTTGGCGTTTTACATTACTCTTTTTTTGCGGCAAACAAGCCAATCTCACCGTAAGGTAAATTCATTGCGGCAACAATATATTCTTCAGAGTCGAGTTTTGCAATCATCTGATCCACATCACTGCTGGAAACACCGTTGTCCGTCAAAAATTCCCTTATATAGGATATGGATCTGCCGGTTCCGTATTCATTGTCCTCATTATCATTTTTAATCCCCTCAAGAATATCATCAATCCAGCTTTTTAAATTCAGGCTAAATACCTGGTTCAAATTACCGCTTGTAATTCCGCTAATACCCAATGGGGTCAGGAAAAGCGAATTAAACTCATTAAAGTCATTAAAATCGCTTCCCCCGGCGGTATAGGTATTTTCAACAACGGCGTTAACGCCATCATAATATGGCAATGCTTTTTCAATGCCCTTTTGCGTTACAAAATTAAGATTTCCAATTCCGCAAACAGCGTTCCATCCGGCTACCAAATCCATATCATAAGTTTCCTGGGCATTATCCACAATTTGGCACTTGACAATACCGGGCTTATCGGCATAAACCAATACCCAGCGTTTATTGGCCTGTGCCTCCCTCAGGCGGATGCGGTAGCGAATATTGTTATCCAAAGAAATCCAGTTATCAAATGCCCAATACATAAAAAATTGCACATCGTTTTCATTTGACGTTACAGTAACACCCGAATCAGTTCCTATAGGTGAAAGCGACGGCAATACCACAGATAATTTTCCATTGACCACAGAACCAACATTAGAGGCATCAGGATTTCGCTGCAAGGCAAGTTCTGCTATACTTCCACTCCATGTCTGGCTGCGGTTGTTTTCATCATAAACCTGCAAATTGGTAAAGGTGTACGTATTACCCAATCCGGCCTTTTCACGGTTTAATGCCGGCGTTGTACTTCCGCCGCCGTCATCACAGCCGGTAAAAACAAGGCCAAATGCCAAAAAACCAAACAGCATAACCGATAAACCGAGTTCCCTTTTCATAAGAATCCTCCTTAAAAATTAACCAAATCTTATATAAGATTTTATCTTAATTGAACACAAAAAATTGTATAATAATTCCAGACTACATGGAAGTGCCCTGCGGCAGACGGGCCGCGCCTGCATGGCGCACTTGGCTGCGCGGAACACGCTGTCATTTTCAGGGCATACATTTACGCCATTTCTGTATATAATCCGGGTATGGAAGTGACAACTTTACCCAAACTGATTCAAAAAAACGTTCTTGAGTATCCCGATTATGCCGCCCAGTACAGCAAGGACAGGGCGGATGTTTTCCAGCCTGTCACCTATACAGAACTGTACGGCGAGATGATAGCCTGCGCCGCAGGGCTGCGCGAAGCGGGCGTTAAGCGGGGGGATCACGCCGGTTTCATTTCAGACAACCGCAGGGAATGGCTGGTACTTTCACTGGCTCTGCACTGCCTGGGGGCCGTAGACGTTCCACGGGGCTGCGACTCCATGGCCGGGGAACTGGCCTATATTCTTTCCTTTGGGGACTGCGGCTGCGCAATACTGGAAAACGAGGCTCAGCTTAAAAAAATAATGGGCGAAAGGGGCAAATTCCCCGCCCTTGGCATGCTGATCATAATTGACAATGATTTTGACAAAAACCCGTACCGGGAATGGCTTTCGGGAATAAAAGTTTACGGTTTCAGCGATATTATGGAGCGGGGGAACACGCTTACGGCGGAGAGAACCGAATGTATACAGGCAGTAGAGGCGGAGATCGAAAAAGGCGGGCCCGACGATCTTGCGACGATCATTTTTACGTCGGGGACCACGGGGGAGCCAAAGGGGGTAATGCTGTCCCACAGAAACCTGCTGAACGAGGCAAAGCGGGCCCCTCTGGCGATTGAGAACAAGCCGGGGGAGATATGGCTTACCGTTCTGCCCGTCTGGCATTCCTTTGAGAGGATGATCCAATACATTGCCCTGAGCGCGGCCAACGCGCTGGCCTATTCAAAACCTGTGGGGAAAATAATGCTGGCCGACTGCCGGAAGATAAGGCCGCACTGGATGACGGCGGTTCCCCGTATCTGGGAAGCGCTGCGCGCGGGAGTTTACCGCAACGCCGCTTCGGGAAGCGGGGCCAAAAAGGCCCTTTTTAATTTTTTTGTCGCAATAGCAAAGTCCCATGAAAAAATGAAAAACCTGCTGCTTGGAAGGGAGCCTCAGTTCAGGCGGCGTTCCATGTTATTCGACATTCTTGTCTCGTTCATTCCATATTTGCTGCTCTGCCCCCTGCGCGGCCTGGGAAACGTTCTTGTGTTCAACAAGATCAGGGGAATGCTCGGCGGCCGCCTGATTGCGGGGATCTCGGGCGGGGGGGCGCTGCCGGAAACGGTGGACAAATTTTTCGCCGCCGCGGGGATAACCATTCTGGAGGGCTACGGCCTTACCGAAGCCTCCCCGCTTATTGCCGTGCGGCGGGTCTATCATCCGGTACCCGGCACCATCGGGCCCCCGTACCCGGACATGGAGGTATCGATCCGCGATCCCGTGACGGGCAGGGAAATGCCTCCGGGGCAGAAGGGAATTCTCCATGCGCGCGGGGATCAGATCATGCTGGGCTATTACAAAAAGCCGGAAGAGACAAAGAAGGTAATCGACGGCGAAGGATGGCTTAATACGGGCGACATCGGGCTTAAAACATGGAAAGGGGAAATAAAATTAACAGGAAGGGCAAAGGAAACCATCGTCCTGCTGGGCGGCGAAAACATCGAACCGGTTCCCATAGAAAACAGGATACGCGAATCGGAATATATCGATCACGCCGTGGTGCTCGGCCAGGATCAGAAGTACCTTGCCGCCCTTGTGGTTCCCAATATCGAGAGGATTGAGGCCTACGCGAAAGAAAACGCGATTCCCTACATGGACATAGACGGCCTGGTTAAACTCCCGGAAATTAGGGAGCTTATCCATGCCGAAATTACCGAAAGGGTGAACCGGAAAACGGGCTTCCGGGGTTTCGAGATGATCTTCCGCTCGGCCCTGATTGCAAAACCCTTCGAGCCCGGCGTGGAACTTTCCGGCAAGCACGACTACAAGCGCCATGTGATAAGCGAAATGTACAAAAAGGAAATCGCCGCTCTGTTTTCCGATTCGTAGCGCCGCATTACCGGCCGGCGCTACTTTCTACGAAACCTCCAAAATGGTACATTACGGTATGGACTGCCGCATTGAACGCCGCCTTTCGGAATTTTTTACCGGCGAAACAGCCGCCAAAGCCGGCCTTTTGTCGCGCCAAGGCGGCATCGACCCTCTTGTAAGCTCGCTGGAATACGACTCCCGCAAAGCCGGGCCGGGGACAATGTACTTTGCCCTGAGCGGCCTGCACACCGACGGGCACAGGTTCATTGGCGAGGCCGTTGCAAAAGGGGCGGCGGTAATCGTGCATCAGGAGGAGCCAGGCGAAAAAAAGCCCGGCGTGGTGTACCTTAGAACCGAAGATTCCCGTTACGCGATGTCGCCAGTGGCGGCGGCCTTTTACGGCTTTCCCTCGCAGCGCCTCCTTGTCGCCGGCGTTACCGGAACGGAAGGGAAAAGCACGACAACCTACCTTATCTGGCAGCTTCTTTCCCTTATGGGAAAAAAGGCGGGGCTTATATCCACGGTGCAGTTTTCCGACGGGGGAGAAGAGAGGTGGAACCCGGAACACCAGACAACGCCGGAGGCGGTGACGGTGCAGCGGATGCTGCGGGAAATGGCGGATAACGGCTGCGTCTACGCGGCGGTGGAGGCAAGCTCGCACGGGCTGTCCCCAAAAACCAACAGGCTCGGCGATGTCCTTTTTGACGCGGCGGCGTTCACCAATGTAAACCACGAGCACCTTGAATTTCACGGTTCCTGGGAACAGTACCGCAGCGACAAGGCAAACCTCTTCCGGGCGCTGGGCCACGGGCAGGCAAAAACGATTGCCGGAATAAGCGCCCCGCCGAGGCCCTTCGGCGTTGTCAATATTGACGATAAAAGCGCCGATTATTTTACCGAAGCGGCAAAATGCAAAACGTTCAGCTACAGCGTGATGGGAAGGGACGCGGACCTGACAATGAACGCGATAAAAAGCAGCGCCTGGGGAAACTGGTACAATGTTTACATCGTTGCCGAACGCCTCAGAATCGACATACGCGACAGGCTTCCCGGCGGCTTCAACGCGGGGAACGTGTTGGCCGCTCTTCTTGTTGTTTCCGCCCTGACGGGCGTTCCGGCAAAGTCCATAATCCCCCTTTGCCCCCGGCTGCATCCGGTGCGGGGCAGAATGAACGCGGTTGACAGGGGCCAGCCCTTTGAAACGCTGGTGGACTATGCCCACACCCCTTCGTCATTCCGGGCGATCTTCCCCCCTCTGCGGAAAAGGCTTGACGAATCAGGCGGCAGGATCATCAGCGTTTTCGGTTCCGCCGGCGAAAGGGACATCCAAAAACGGCCCGATCAGGGGAAAATCGCCGCGGCGTACTCGGACATTATTGTCCTTGCCGACGAAGACCCCAGGGGCGAGCGGCCAATGGACATCCTTGAAGAAATTGCCGCCGGCGTTCATGCGGGGGAAACGGCTTCGTTCAGGCGCGACGAAAACCTGTTCCTGATACCCGACCGCCCCGCCGCGATACGCAGGGCGCTGTCCCTTGCCCGTCCGGGCGATCTTGTCCTGCTGCTCGGCAAGGGCCATGAAAACACGATCATCTACAGGGACCACGCGGTTCCCTTTGACGAAATAACAGAAACGGAAAAAGCGTTAAGCGAAATGGGGTACAAAAATGAATAATGTCTTTATGCCGAATTTTCACCGGCTGCCGGTGGTTTTTACCCGGGGGGAAGGCACCTGGCTTTTCGATACAGACGGGAAAAAATACCTGGATTTCAGTTCCGGCATTGCGGTTAACTGCCTGGGCCACAATTACCCGCCGCTGGTAAAGGCAATCGCGGAGCAGGCGGCAAGGTGCGTCCATGTGAGCAATTACTTCCAGACCGACACGGCCGCGGCTTTCGCGGAAAAGCTTGTAGCTGCCTGCTCGGGCGGCGGCATGAAAAAACTTTTCCTTGCCAACTCCGGCGCGGAGGCAAACGAGGCGGCATGCAAACTTGCCCGCAAATACTCGCTGAAAAAATACGGCCCCGGCAGGCACACTATTGTCAGCCTGCGGGGAAGTTTCCACGGCAGAACCATCACCATGCTTGCCGCCACGGGCCAGGACAGTTTTCACAGGGACTTTGGCCCCTTCACCGAGGGCTTTGCCTACATTCCCGGCGGCGACATTGACGCCCTGGAAAAGGCGCTGGACGCCAAAACCGTGGCGGGGCTGCTGATTGAAGCGGTGCAGGGGGAAAGCGGCATCAGGCCGCAGACGCCGGAATTTATTGAAGCTGCGGCAAAGCTCTGCGCCGAGCGGGACATACTTCTCATGTTTGACGAAATACAGTGCGGCCTTGGCAGGACGGGGAGTTTCCTTGCCTTTGAACAGTACCGCTGCGAAGGCAGGCCGGTAAAGGCCGACATAGTGACCCTGGCAAAAAGCCTTGCCGGCGGCATTCCCGCAGCGGCGGTTCTTGCCGGGGAAAAGGCCGCCGACGTTTTTGAAGCCGGGGATCACAACAGCACCTTCGGCGGAAACCCCGTCGCGGCGGCCGCGGGCCTTGTCATTCTGGAAACGGTGAACAGGCCGGCCTTTCTTGCCGAAATTTCCCGCAAGGGCGAAAAGATAATGTCGGCGATCAGGGCCTGGAACCATCCTGCCGTGCTGGAAGTCCGGGGCCGGGGCCTGATGATCGGCATAGACATAGACCGCGACGCCTGGCCCGTGCTGGAAGCGGCCGTGGCGCGGGCCGGATGCGGCCTTTTGCTCCTTTCCGCCGGACAGAAGACCCTGCGCATTATTCCGCCCTACACCGTCAGCGACGGCGAAATTGAACAGGGGCTGGAGATATTTAAAGAACTGTTAACGTAATTTCGCGTATTCCCCGGCTATGCGGGCAATTCGACGTATTTACACAGCAGATTATAATGGTTATATTTATTAATGCTGCTGATTGAAGACATCAGGACTAATTGTACTGATGAGGCGATTGTCTTAACTGAGCATTTATTAACCAGAATGAGGCAGCGAAATATTCGGCTGGAAGACATCAAACAGGCAATAGCAAAAGGAGAAATAATCGAACAATACCCCGTTGATTTTCCTTTTCCAAGCTGCCTGATAAATGCGGAAAATATACATATTGTTTGCAGCATTGATGAAAAACACCTGTATATCATTACGGCATACAGGCCGTCACTGGAGCAGTGGGAATCCGGAGGAAGAAAACGTAAGGGGAACAAGACATGAGATGCGGAATTTGCAAAGCGGTTATGGAAGAAGCAACAGTCACGTATACAGAAGACATTGAACAGGCAGTTGTTGTAGTCCGTCATGTCCCGGCTCATGTTTGTACAGAATGCGGCAACACCTGGTACAGCGGAACAGTTGCAATGCAGCTTGAGAAAATGATTGACCGCATTTCGTCTTCAACTGAATCTGAAGTTTCGATATTGAACTTTTCAAAATCGGTTGCATAAATTTCATTTCCGACAGCGAAATTGAACAGGGGCTGGAGATATTTAAAGAACTGCTGTCATAATTTCGCGTATTCCCCGGCAATGCGGGCGGCGACACGGCTGTTGTTGTAGACAAGGGCCTTGTTTGCCGCCTCGCTTTTTCCCCCGGTGGAATTTTTCAGTTCCGCCAGCAGAAAGGGGGTAAGGGCCTTGCCCCGTATTCCCCGCGTTTCGGCCTTTGCAATCGCCTCGTTAATGTTCCTCTCGATAAATTCGCTGTCAAGCTGATCTTTTTCCGGAATCGGCACGGCGATTAAAATGCCGTTATGCAGCCCAAGATCGGTTTTTGCCTTGACGATGCGGGCGGCGTCGGCGGCGTCTTCAACACGGTAATCAACTTTGCAGCCCGATTCCCTTGTATAAAAGGCCGGGAAATCGCCGGTCTGAAAACCCAGAACGGCAACCCCCGCCGTTTCGAGGTATTCCAGGGTCAGCGGTATATCGAGTATCGCCTTGGCCCCGGCGCAGATCACGGCGACGCCGGTTTGCGACAGCTCTTCCAGATCGGCGGAAATGTCAAAGCTCTGCTGCGCGCCCCGGTGAACCCCTCCAATTCCCCCCGTGGCAAAAAAGCGGATGCCCGCCATTTTAGCCGCGATCATGGTGAGGGCGACCGTTGCCGCCCCGTACTCGCCCCTTGCGACAACGGCGGCAAGATCCCGGCGGCTGCATTTCCGTATGTCTTTATGCTCTGCAAAAAACATTAGCTCTTCTTCGGACAACCCTACTTTGATTTTCCCGCCGGCAACGCCAACCGCCGCCGGAACCGCCCCTTCCTCCCTGATGATCTTTTCGCAGTTCCGCCCGCATTCAAGATTATCGGGATAGCCGAAGCCGTGCGAGATGATCGTCGTTTCCAGGGCCACAACGGGATCGCCCGCTTCCAGCGCCGCCTTAACTTCCTCGCTTATTTCCAGGTAACGATTCATTTCCTCTCCTTACATCCGGGACCCGCCGTCCATGTTTTTTTGCACCAGCTCCAGGTTCATATCCGGGGAAACCGCCGATCCGCTTTGCACGGTTATCCGGGCCATGGCAAGGGAAAAGGAAACGGCGATTTCCTCGTCCCAGCCCCGGAGGGTTCCGTAGACAATTCCGGCCATAAAGGCGTCCCCGCCGCCGGAGGTGTTCAAGGGCTTCACGTAAGGCGCCGGCCTGAAAAACTGTTTCCCGGCGCCGCAGGCAAAGACGCCCT
>JGI24702J35022_10001135_pt1 | contig 16563 bp, 13 predicted proteins | sample TergutTh196P4_FD_35022 | JGI IMG/M metagenome (IMG submission 35022)
ACTCGCATTCAATATTTCCCTTTCCTCCCATATTTTTTTTACTTATCTGTTTTCAAAACTTCGTTTTATGCAAGCATTGTCTTGTCCTAAAATATGTTTCCATCTCAACAAGTCTTAAAGTTTACCCTACTCGTATGGCTTTTCAGATTCGCCCCGTTTATTAAATGGTCTCCGGACTCCAATGGAAATTAAAAAACCTTTTTTTGTATAAACACAAGCAAATAATTGGCTTTTTAGTCTAAAAAGTTTCATTATATAGTTTTTTGCCACAAATTTACATAATTAATTATGTATTCCAAACAAAAAACATAATATTTTATATTACATTTTACGTAAAATCAGTTTGATTGATATAGAATTAATCGCAATTACTTTATATTTTTATTCTCAAAAAAAATATAAAGTAAAGATTATCAACTAAATTACAAATAAGCAACTTCATATCCATAGATTTTTTCATCTAATAAATAAGATGAGAAGTTGCAAATGAGAAAAATTATTTATATTTTTAATAATCAGTATTTTAACTGCATAATAAAATATGTAATAAAATGAAGGACAGGTTAATCGCATTTTTAAAATATTTAGGTATAGGACAAGATAAATTTGCAAAAAATGTAGGACTTTCACGTGGATATGTGAACAATAATAAAGATAATATTACCATGAGAACTGTTGATAAAATCTTGAAAGCATATCCTGAATTAAACAAAAGTTGGTTATTGACAGGCGAAGGAGAGATGCTAAATGAAAACCATCCGGAAAATTTGCAATCCCAATCAACTAAAAAAGATGGGGAAAATCGAGTTATATTAGACCATTTTGAACACAACTTCAATGAAATCATTGCTATTGGAAAAACGAATGCTGAATCATTTAAAAAAGTTGCTGAAAGTCATGATATTTTGATGAAAAGCCATGATAAATTATTAGATCTTTTTAAAGAATCATTATCAGTTAAAAATAATTCCAAAATAGATGTTTTAATTGAAAAATTTGATGACTTTTTAAAACACTCAAAACAGACTAATTAAACCAATCCACCGAAAGCCCCATCCGCATCCCCGGCGGATTGACCGGATAGTGAGGTATCGAAAAATAGTTCGGCGGATTGATGAACATAGGTCCTAAATTGTAATACTGGATGAAGAAACGGGTTTGTTTCAACCGGCAATTGAAAAATCCGCTGATTAACGGGTAGTTGCCGACTTTTATTTTTACCTCATCATCCTGTATTCTAAACTGTTGAGTTGCAGGCTCATAAGTCGGAGAATAATATTCTGTCCAATAATGCGCATTGGCTCCCATTTGAATGGTAAGTACCTTGGCAATTTTAAATTGGAGGTACAGATTTGAATAGATACACAGTTCCGGTAAAGGAATAATATCCGGTTTTCCGGATTTTTGATATACGATTTGATTGTCCCAATTCAAGGCGCCCAGACGGAAATCTTGTTGCAAAATAGCTGCCATGATTTGAATGTTGTCTCCGTCCTGTTTCGGATAACCGTCTTTGTCNAAATAGATATAATTGGTNACATTTTCCACGCCGATATTCAGTTTTGTCTTGGTTTGAGGAAAATTGAGCTCACCGCCGAGACGAACTTTTGTTACTTTATCAAACTGATTATCCCATCTGAAATAACGGCTGAGATATTGATTTTCGTAAAAAGTCGGCTCCANATACTTGAAAAATCCATAAGCNGTGACAGAAGCCGTATCTTTCAGAAACGGGACGCGCGTCTCAATATTTCCCGATAAATGAAGGTCTCCNGCATTATAACCGGTTAAACCCAGACTACCGTAAGCGCTGTAACGNAATATCTTACCGGTTCGTTTGGCCAATTCGCCACCGATATAAACGGAATTAAAATCCGGCTTCCACGAGCCGAAAGTAAGGATTGAATCCTGCGGATTTAACGGGACAGTATCTGGCAAGGTAAATTGCCTGAGTTCATGAGTAATAAACGCCGTCAAATCAAATTTTGCCCAATTGCTGAATCCTTCACGGAGCGAAAGTGCAAAAGTGTTTTTGATCGAATAATATGAAGTCGAATCATTCGTTAACTTGTTAGGTCTCAGAGGATGTAGGAAATCCGCATGGTTGTAGAATGCATTGAGTCTTGTCGTATCTTCGGAATAAAAACGCCGGCTTCTACTTGTATAATCAAACGTATAAATGAGGCTTGATACGGGAATGAACGTGCTATCTCTTTCAAAACCAAGATTATAGCGATAATTGAAAAAATACCGGCTACCGTTGTTGTAATTCCATGTATTGTTGAATCTTGTGCCAAATTCCCGGGGCTGCGTAGGCCGGGCATTCATCACGTTGGGATGAGTAATCCAATTATCATCGTCCAAACCGCCGTTTTCGGCATTGGTATAAGTAGAAGGATTGACGAAAACATGCAGCCGATGTCGGTCGGATAAGTAGTTTCCAAAGAAAATCCAATCGGTCTGCTTGACAGCCTGAGAATTGTAAAAGCCTCTGGCATAGAGATAATCTACGCTCGCTCCTACATTTAATTTTCTGCCGGAATTAAGAGTAAGCAGAGCTTGTAATCGTTCTTCCTTGCTTTGCCGGCTACCGGCGGTTTGGTAAGAAACGTTTGTATAAGGAATTTTTGTATTGATAAACTGGAATTTATCCGGTCTTTTCGAGTAAGCCCCAAACGGGTCAAAGAACAAAAATTCGGAACGGTCTTCCCGCTCAAAAAACACGCGAGATTCCATTGGTAAACCCAAATTCCCCGGATAGGCAACGGAAATACCTTTGCCATCGGCATTAGTTCGATTGAAATAATCCGTTAAAATGGTGTCGGGTATTGCCGGAATCATTTCGCCGGTTCGCGGAGTAATTGTCCAGAAATTAAGTCTTTGCATTGTATCAATGGCTGAGGCGACCGGCGTAAATATGGATAATTCCCGCTGAACAATAGTATCGATCGGTATAACTGTCTCGGTTTCAACAAGATTGATTGAATCCTGATGAAACAGCGTATCCACTACGGCTTCGGTTTGCAAAGCAGGAATCGTATCCTGTCCGAAAATCCGCAACGGAAAGAATAATAGGATGAATAATATGATTTGCCGCCTTTGCATAGCGGTTTTTTAGACAGCTTTGATGATTTCCATTCCTCTCACAATAGCTTTCTCATTCATAGGCAGAAACTTATGATTTCTTTCGGGAAGCGATTTTTTCAAACCTTTCATTACACTTTCCAAGGTTACCATCGGAACTATTTTTAGCATACCTCCTAAAATAATCATATTGAATGCCTTAGCATTATCTTCGCTAACCGCTGTGTTCATTGCGTCAATCTCGAAAATCCGAATATCTTTGCGTGTAGGCGGTTTGCTGATTCCGTAACCGTCGTAAATCAAAATTCCACCGGATTTGACTTTGCTTTCAAATTTATCCAACGATGGTTGATTAAGGATAATCGCTATGTCATAACTGTTTAATACGGGTGAAGATATTTTGTCGTCACTGAGAATAACCGTTACATTAGCCGTCCCGCCCCTTTGTTCTGGACCGTAGGACGGAAACCACGTAACTTCTTTATCCTCCATCAATCCGGAATAAGCCAGAATTTTTCCCATGGAAAGAACGCCCTGTCCGCCAAATCCGGCGATAATTATTTCGTGTTTCATAATCAAATGTCTTTTAAGTCCCCAAGCGGGTATTTTTGAAACATGTTTTCCTCCATCCACCGGTTGGATTGTTCGGGAGTCATTTTCCAACCTGACGAACAGGTAGATACAAATTCAACGACGGAAGTTCCTTTGCCGGCCATCGAATTTTCAAAAGCCTTGCGAAGCATTTTTTTAGCTTTTCTAATGGCCGCTGCCGTATGCACGGCTTGGCGAGTCACTAAGCAAGTTCCGTCCAACAATGCCAACAAATCGCTTATTTTCAACGGATAACCGTTCAGTTCAACATTTCGTCCGTAAGAACAGGTAGAAGTCGACATATTCAGTAAAGTGGTAGGCGCCATTTGCCCACCTGTCATTCCGTAAATGGCATTGTTAATGAAGACGATGACGATGTTTTCTCCTCGGTTACATGCATGGATGGTTTCAGCTGTACCGATGGCAGCTAAATCGCCATCGCCTTGATAAGTAAATACCATTTTATCGGGATTAAGCCGTTTAACGGCCGTTGCCAATGCCGGCGCGCGCCCGTGAGCGGCTTCCTGCCAGTCGATGTCCAAATAATTGTAGGCAAAAACGGCGCAACCTACCGGAGCGATTCCGATGGTTTTTTCTTCCATTCCCATTTCGTCAATTACTTCCGCAATGAGTTTGTGGACAACGCCGTGACTGCATCCGGGACANTAGTGCATCGGACGGTCGTTCATCAAACGAGGTTTTTNGTAAACCAAGTTTTGTGGACTTATTATTTCTGTGAGTTCCATTTTTTATTTTATAATTACGTTTGTCATGGCGGACTCGATCCGTCATCCCCTGAAAAAACGATTACCGAGGGGATTGCGGGTCTTCGCTACGCTACGCCTGCAATGACACGGTTTAACTTCTTCAATTCTTCCAAAACTTCATCGGGAGCCGGCACAATGCCGCCCAATCGACCGAAATAATTGACGGGAATTTTACATTCAACTGCCAATTTCACATCTTCTACCATTTGTCCGGCGTTTAATTCGACAGTCAAAATTCCTTTTATTTTTTTGTTGTATGCATTCAATTGTTTTTTTGGGAAAGGCCACAAGGTAATCGGGCGGAAAAGTCCGACTTTAATTCCTTCTTCCCGAGCCATTTCCATTGCCTTCCGGCTAATGCGCGCCATCGAACCGAAAGCGACAATCAGGTATTCGGCGTCTTCGCAGAATAATTCTTCGTAAAGTACTTCATTTTCCTCTATTTTTTTGTATTTATTCTGGAAACGGATGTTATTCTGTTCCATTGCGGCAGGATCCAATTCGAGAGATGTGATGATATTCGGCTTACGTCCTTTCGGTTTTCCCAAAGTCGCCCAAGGCTGTTCTTTCCGGATTTCTTCTTCGGTTTTGCGAGGTTTTTGTTCGGGAAGAACCACTTTTTCCATCATTTGACCGATTACACCATCGGTTAAAATCATGGCCGGATTATTGTATTTGAAAGCCAAATCAAAACCTAAAGCTACGTGATCGGCCATTTCCTGAACCGAATCAGGCGCAAGCGTAATCAAACGGTAATCGCCGTGTCCGCCGCCTTTAACGGTTTGGAAATAATCGGCTTGGCTCGGTTGAATAGTTCCCAAACCGGGTCCTCCGCGCATCACATTTACAATCAATGCCGGCAATTCGGCGCCGGCCATATAGGATATGCCTTCTTGTTTCAGACTGATTCCCGGACTGGAAGAGGAGGTCATGACTCGTTTCCCGCAGGCGGCTCCTCCATAAACCATATTGATGGCCGAGACTTCACTTTCGGCTTGGAGAACGACCATTCCGGTTGTTTCCCAAGGTTTTTCATCCATTAAGGTTTCCATAATTTCGGACTGGGGAGTAATCGGATAACCGAAATATCCATCCGTACCGTAGCGTATCGCCGCGTGAGCAATCGCTTCGTTTCCTTTCATTAACATTGTTTCTGCTGTCATCACAAGTTTATCTTTTTAAGTTAACAAGTAAACAAGTTGACGAGTAAACGAGGAAATAAGATGCTCGTCTTCTCGTTTACTTGTTTATTCGTCAACTCGTTTACTTTTATATACTGTTATACATCCGTCGGGACAAACATATCCGCAGTTGGCGCATCCGATACATTCGTCGGGACTTTTCATCCGGGCATAATTGTAGCCTTTACTGTTTACTTCTTTTGACAATTCCAAAACATTGGAAGGACATGCAACTACACATAGGCTACAGCCTTTACAACGTTCTTTATCTACAACAATTGCTCCTTTTATTTTAGCCATAATAAATTGTTTATACAGTATTAAAAATTGGGATATTTTTCATTTAACCGACTCAACTCCTTGGTCAAATCTCCTTCCGGATCATCGGTTCGATCAATCCCTTCTTCTAATGCCAATTTTGCCTTTTTATATTCCTCCAAATGCAGGAAAAAAGAACTTTTATACAGATATAATGCATCTATTACCGGTGCAAGTTTAATCGCATCATTGATGTATTTCAGCGCTCCTTCCCAATTTTCGACTTGAGCACATATTTTTGATGCAATAATATGTACTATGTAATTATCAGGGTACAAATTTAGAAAATCTTTTACTTTTTCCAATGCTTTGTTGTAATTTCCGTTTTTTTCATAAGCATACACCAAGCTCATTATGTTATTTCTGGAAGTAGAATCCAAAGAATGAGCATATTCAAAGGCATCGATTGCTTTTTCCAAATCTTCGATTTCCTGAAATGCAACCCCTAAACGATACCAACTTTCGGCAGTCAGGGGGTCGATTTTTTGAATTTTACCGGCCAGTTTGACTACCTCTTCCTTTTCGTCCAAAGAAGCGTAGGATTGCAGTTGCAGCCAGTAAAAATCAATGTTTTCACCCATTACGTCAATGGCTTCTTTCATCACCTCAATGGTTGATTCAAAAAGATCCATTTCCATTAAGGCTTCTCCCATAGCTTGGTAAATAATGTTCAATGCCTCGTCATCATCGCCATACTTCTCTTTCAAAGTACCGAAAAAATGAAAAGCCTCTTCTTCCATTCCCAAATGAAGCAAAGCGGTCAGTTTGTGTCCGTCGCCCCAGACATCGGCTGTTTTTTTATACCTTTCACACAAGGCAAGTAAATCGTTCCATTGCTCATAATCATTCAGTAACAGGAGGATTTCATACAGCAAATCTTCGTCGGTTACATAAAGTTTCAAAGCATATTCGATGGCTTGCTTTGCTCTTTCAGGGTCATTTTCGGCCAAATAAATTTCGATAATGTCCGTCAGTTCTTCCGGTTCATAATACCCGGGCGATTTACCTTTGCGGACAGCATTATCCCATTCGACGAAAAAATCGGGATAGGATTCTTCCTCGTTTTCGTAAAAATTACTATATAAGTTATCGTAATCTAACATTTAGTTTTTGTCTTTTATTTTACTCCACGAATCTTTTAAGGAAACGGTGCGATTAAAAACCAACTTTCCGGGTTTGGAATCAGGATCGACGTTGAAATAACCGATGCGTTGGAATTGAAAATTCTCCAATGGCTGAGCGTTTTCCAATTCTTTTTCTACTTTACAATTGGTCAATATTTTCAACGAACCGGGATTCAACAAGTTCCTGAAATCTGTGTCTTTTCCTTCGTTCGGATTTTCTACGCTGAACAAACGGTCGTACAAACGGACTTCCGCCGTCAGAGAGTGCGTTGCCGAAACCCAATGCAAAGTTCCTTTGACTTTGCGGTTGCTTTCGGCCATTCCGCTTTTGGTGAGCGGATCATATTCGGCATAAATTTCGGCAATGTTTCCGGTTTCATCTTTTTTCACGCCGGTGCATTTAACGATATAGGCGTTTTTCAGCCGGACTTCTTGTCCCGGAGTCATGCGGAAGAATTTCTTCGGCGCTTCTTCCATAAAGTCTTCTCTCTCAATATATAATTCTCTCGAAAAAGCAATTTCATGAACGCCTGCCGATTCATCTTCCGGATTATTGACGGCTTCCATCATTTCCGCTTCTCCTTCGGGATAATTGGTAATGATCAGTTTCACAGGGTCTAAAACGGCCGAGACCCGTTTGGCTTTGGCATTCAAATCTTCGCGAATCGAATATTCCAACAGGGCATAATCAATAATGCCGTCGTATTTCGTATAGCCGATTTTTTCTATGAATTTATGAATCGATTCCGGCGTGTAGCCGCGACGGCGGAAACCACAAATAGTCGGCATACGCGGGTCGTCCCAACCGGAAACCAAATTTTCCTTAACCAATTGCAACAGTTTCCGTTTGCTCATAACGGTATAAGTCAGGTTCAAGCGGTTAAACTCGTATTGGCATGGGCGATATGCTCCGTCTTCGGGATGCAATTGTTTCAATTCGTCGATAAACCAATCGTACAAAGGGCGATGTACTTCAAATTCTAATGTACAGAGCGAATGGGTAACTCTCTCAAAATAATCCGATTGACCATGTGCAAAATCATACATGGGATAGGCTTTCCATTGGCTGCCCGTCCGGTGATGCGGGGTGTGAACAACCCTGTATATAATCGGGTCGCGAAAGTGCATATTCGGATTGGCCATGTCAATTTTAGCCCTCAGTACCATTTGACCTTCGGCAATTTCGCCGCTGTTCATTTGATTGAATAATTGAAGATTTTCCTCAACCGGTCGATCGCGAAAAGGACTGTGAACGCCGGATTGAGTTGGGCTTCCTTTTTGCTGAGCAATTTGTTCGGAAGATTGTTCGTCTATATACGCTTTACCGCTTTTAATCAATCCAATAGCGAAATCCCACAATTGTTGGAAATAATCAGAAGCGTAATACACATTTTCCCATTCATATCCCAACCATTGAATATCCTCCATAATGGCATCAACGTATTCCGTATCTTCTTTAATCGGATTGGTGTCGTCGAAACGCAAGTTGCAGATTCCGCCGTATTTTCGGGCAATGCCAAAATCCAAACATATCGCCTTGGCATGACCTATATGCAGATAACCATTGGGTTCAGGCGGGAAGCGAGTTTGCACTCTGCCGTCATTTACGCCTTCCGCCAAATCTTTTTCTACTGCTGTTTCAATAAAATTCAGACTTTTCTTGCTATCTTCTCCAACAATATTTTCTTCCGTCATAGTTATCACATTTTTCAGGCTACAAAAATACATATTATTTTTTGTAATTCGGTTAAATTTTATAACTTTGTGTCCGAAAAATAATGTCTTGTGGTGTAACGGTAGCACATCGGATTCTGGTTCCGCTTGTCTGGGTTCGAATCCTAGCAAGACAACAAAAAATCCTTCAAATTTTATTTATCAAAGATTTTTTCCTATCTTTGCACGGTTTTTAAAAATCAAACGAATTGGGAAAGTTCGATTTATATAAAGTTGACTTGAAAGGAATGCAGGCGGATGTTCAGGAGCATGAATATCTGCTTGATAATCAATTTTTTATTAACATTGGGGGAGAAGACGTTCAGAAAGGACGGGTCAAAGTTACGTTGACGGTAACCAAGCACAAAGACTTTTTCGATTTCATATTTGTCTTGTCGGGAATTGCGATTATTCCGTGCGACAGATGTTTGGAAGACATGGATTTTCCCATCGAAACTACGGCGCATCTGGTTGTTAAATTCGGTAAAGATTATTCCGAAGAAAGTGATGAAATTGTCGTCATTCCCGAATCGGAAGGCGTAATTAATCTGGCGTGGTTTCTGTATGAATTTATTGCATTGGCAATCCCCATCAAGCATATACATGCTCCCGGAAAATGTAATAAACAGATGACTTCAAAGCTGAAAAAACATTCGACTAAATCGGAAGATGATGACAATGATTCGTTTGACTCGGAAATAGATGACATAATCATTACGGACGACGATCCAAACGAAAGAGAGCCGGACCCGCGATGGGACGCATTAAAAGAATTGAAAGAAGAAGAATTAATCAATAAAATATCTAAAAATTAAAATAAAATGGCACATCCTAAACGAAGAGTTGGTAAAACCAGAAGAGACAAAAGAAGATCGCATGATCATGCGGTTGTCCCGCAATTAGCTATTGATCAGGCAACGGGCGAATACCACTTGTACCACAGAGCTCACTGGTATGAAGGAAAATTGTATTACAAAGGAAAAGTTATCATTGACAAAACGACAGCTTAGTCTCTGAAATAGTTGAGATAAAAAGCCCTAAACAGATGATGAAAAATCACTTTTTAGGGTATTTTTATAATTATTTATTTACCCCTAAATTCCCATTTATGAGTAAAGTTCATGCCGTAATAACCGGTGTTGGCGGGTATATTCCCGAATATGTGTTGACGAATGAAGAAATATCTACTTATGTGGATACTTCCGACGAGTGGATTCTCCAAAGAATAGGTATCAGAGAACGGCGTATTCTGAAACCGGAAGAAGGCATCGGAGTGACTTATTTGGCTGAAAAAGCAATTGAAGATTTGAAGCGCAAAACAGATTTTGACCCTTTGGAAATAGAAGCGATTATTTTTGCTACTTCTACTCCGGACTATATCCTTCCCAATTCGGCATCGCTAATTGCTTACAAAGCAGGGATGACCAATGCTTTTGGTTTTGATTTATCTGCCGCTTGCAGCGGTTATATTTTTGCGTTGGAGGTTGCGTCAACTTACATTGCTTCCGGAAAATATAAAAAAGTGATGGTCATTGCCGGCGACGTTTTGTCGACCATTACCGACACTTTGGACAGGAACACCTGTCCGATTTTTTCGGACGCCTGTGGAGTCGCCTTGCTGGAAGCGACTACGGAAGAAGAAGGAATTATCGATTCCATTCTGCATGTTGACGGAAACAGTGTGGAACACCTGCACATGTATGGCGGCGGTTCGATTCATCCGGCCAGTCACGAAACGATTGACCAACGCATGCACTTTATTCATCAAGACGGAAAAGTGGTTTTCAAACGCGCTGTAACGGCTATGGCAGATGTTTGCGAAGAAATAATCAAAAAGAACGGGCTTACCAAAGACGATGTCAGGTGGGTAGTTCCTCATCAGGCCAATATTCGGATTATCGAAGCTGTAGCAAGCCGCTTGGATATTCCGCTCAATAAAGTTATGGTAAATATTGAAAAATACGGTAATTCAAGCGCCGGAACCATTCCACTTTGTTTGTGGGATTGGGAAAAACACATGTGCAAAGGAGACAATATCATTCTTACTGCTTTTGGAGCCGGTTATACATGGGGCGCCGTTTACCTGAAATGGGGATATAATGCATAAATCGGGATTTGTAAATATCGTCGGAAATCCGAATGTCGGGAAATCAACGCTGATGAATTTGCTGGTGGGCGAACGAATTTCCATCATNACTTCAAAAGCCCAGACTACCCGCCACCGGATTATGGGCATTGTCAATACCGACGAGATGCAAATCGTTTATTCCGATACGCCCGGCGTACTGAAACCCAATTATAAATTGCAGGAGAGTATGTTGAGTTTTTCCCAATCAGCTTTGGACGATGCCGACGTATTGGTTTACGTTACTGATATGGTGGAGAAAATCGACAAGAATGATTTTTTCCTGGAAAAAGTGAAGAAAACGACTTCACCGGTTTTGTTGGCAATCAATAAAATAGATTTGACTAATCAAAAAGAATTGGAAAAAAATGTTGCCGATTGGCAGGCAATTTTGCCGCAAGCTGAAATTATCCCGATTTCGGCAACCAGCAAATTCAATATTGATTATCTCAAAAAGCGGATTGAGGCTTTGATTCCCGATTCTCCGCCTTATTTTGAAAAAGATGCTTTAACGGACAGACCTGCGAGGTTTTTTGTGACGGAAATCATTCGGGAAAAAATTCTGTTGTATTATCAGAAAGAAATTCCCTATTCGGTCGAAGTCGTTGTGGAGCAATTTGTCGAAAGTCCTGATTTGATTCACATTAAAGTCTTGATTATCGTCGAACGGGAATCGCAAAAAGGCATTATCATCGGCGATCAGGGGAAAGCCGTTAAAAAAGTCGGTTCGATGGCGCGTAAAGACCTTGAACGGTTTTTTGATAAAAAGATTTTTCTTGAAATGTTTGTCCGCGTTGAAAAAGACTGGAGGAATCGCGACAGTTTGTTACGGAAATTCGGATATAATCTGGAATGATCTCTCATCTCTCTTAAAGAGACAGATTTTTTTTACGAAACAACATCGGACTTACGCCCATATCTTTTTTGAAAAACGAATTGAACGACGAAATACTTTTGAAACCGACCTGCTCGGAAATTTCCACCATGGAAAGTGAGTTATCGCCCGAAAGTAACTCTTTCGCTTCCTCAACGCGGTATTTATTCACTAACCCCATAAAATTATTCTCAAAATTCTCCCTGATAACCGTAGAAAGATAGGTACGATTGGTATTCAACGCTTGTGCAACGCCATCAATCCGGAGTTCGGGATTACGATATTCGCGCTTCTGCTGCATCAGTTCAGTCAATTCTCTCGTCAAACGGCTACGCATTTCGGCAGATATTTTGCTGGTTACGCCAAACATTCCGGTATTGTGTTTTACTTCCGTTTTTGTATAAATATCTTGCTGGCGAAGCCCCAAAAAACTCATAGCCAGATAAAATGCGGCATAAATAAAGTTAGCGGCAACAAATAACCAATTTATATCTACGGTAAGCATATCAAGCGCGCTCAGCAATCCATACAGCATATAAGACACTATCTGACAGGGAAGCCACGAAAGGCTGATTTCCTCGCGAAAAGAGAACTGCTCTGCAATGCAGATTTTGTGCCGGAAATACATCAAAAACATTTTCACGCAAACAAATATCCAAAACGCCGCATAACTCCAAAATGCCACAATGCGCAACATAACTATCGGGTGTGCGATATTTTCAAAAATATCGTCGAAAGTACGAAGTTGAGGCAACGGACTGCAAAAAACCGAAACAGCAATGTGCAAGAAAATAAACGCCAAAATGCCAATCAACAACCCGCATATTATTTTTCGATTACTCTCCCACGGAAGCATCAGCGAGCGGCAATACACAAGCATAAGTCCGGCAATTACGATGCCAAGCAGCGAATAGGAACACATCAGTTTTTCCAAAAAATCGGGCTGAAAGGAAGAAATCACGGCAATAGACACGACATAAACAAAAACCACAGTAAAAATGACGGCAAGCCATAATTTTGGACGGCTCTCTTTACGCATCACCCACATCAGCCCCATACAAAACAGGGCGGTAAGTATCAGTGTTGTACTGGAAATTAAAATCCAATCGTGAAACATCAGAAAAATTAATGAATTTATTTGCAAAATTAACAAATTTGTGAAATCCGTCAAAAATTTTGTGAAATCAAAAAAATAATGTAGCGTTTTATTCTGATTTTTGTACAAAAAATAATTTGATTTTCATCAATATGAAACATTTATACAAAAAAACATTCATAAGCGGTTTGTTGCTCGCAGCAACAGCGATATTTACGCTTAACACCGCAACGGCGCAAGCGCCAAGCAACAAAGAACAGTTACTGGGAGCGATTGGCTTTGCGCTAACGCCGCCCGCAGCAGCCACTGACGGAACCAACGCCAATCCTTACGGACAAGGCGTAACCGTGCTAAATCCCGAAAACGAACTGTACGTCCGGCACGGAATTACCACTGACACAAGATTGACAATGCAAAGGTATGACGGGGAAACGCTTTCGCAGGAGAGCGTTATTCCTGTTTCCGCAGGTGCGAATCAACCCTATTCGCGCTCATTCACCGGCAATTTCTTCGGCACAGGGAAAAATGAAGTTGTCATCGACTTGCTTGCCGACGCAACAGGAAGCACAATATGGTTGTGTGCCGTGCAAGGCGCTGACCTATCTCAATCCGGTTATGGGGAAGCATTTACAATCCCGAATATAAAATTAGCAGAAGTTTGGCCCTGGCAGGTTTACTCGGTTTTATCGGCTGCAGTGGGCGACTTTAACGGCGATGGAAAAGACGAAATTGCCGTGTATAACCCCGTCAATGAATGTATAGACATCTATGGTATGACAGGTTCTGATATTCATTCACTCAGGCTGTTGAAAGACGGTATTGATATACCGCGCCGGAGCAATTCAACAGCAAAAACCAATTTCTGGGATTATTATGCCGCATCGCTTGCCGCAGGCGACCTGAACAACGACGGTAAAGACGATTTGGCTATTGTATTGAACAGACACACAAATTTTCGCGGGGTGGCGGCTAATGAGCACGATGCAACTCTAACGATACTTTACGCTAATTCTGATGATTCATTCGGCTTTACGCCTGTTACATCGTCCGATTTTACAGATGGCACTTATAGCCGATTGAGATATTACGAAAAACAGGATTGGGTGTGGTATGTTCGTTCGGCAGGTGTTGCCATTGGCGATATTACCGGCGATGGATTGAACGAAGTGGTTGTTATGGGCTTGTTTTCGGAAGGCGCATATTCTAATCGTTTTAAAGTAGACGGCAAATTTTTTCGCGAAGGAATAATATACTTTAACGGCGAAGGCAAACTCGGCAGAGGAACGCTCAACAGCACAAGCAAGAATTACGAAAATGCGTTTTATGAATATACCGGCGCTCGTGTTTGGAATAGTAATCTTATCAACAATTATGCTCCATTTGCTTTGACTACCTACAAGGCGAATGGCGTGGGTTTTGCCGAACATATCTGGTCGGGAGGAGTAGAACTGAAATTAAGCAATCAGGCCTTTGAAGTAATAGATGACGGCAGCACAACTGTACGGATGTCCGGCTATGGAAATGTAAAAGTCAATCGCTATTTCTATGATACAGACACGGATTATGCGAATCCAAGCGGAGATCCATACGGAGCATGGTTTACCGAAACAGTAGCGGGCAATTTCGACAAATCGACAAATGGCAAAGAGGGTGTAGCGTTTTCTGTCGGCACCTATGTAACCAACAGACCGCGAGCGTCTGTGTATATCCGCAACAATGCCTACGACGGCTCTGCACTACCCGGCGCCCAAAGAATAGCCTATCACCCTTATATACATTATGCACGCAACATAAGCCTCGCTCCCATCGTTGCCAATGATAGAAGCGCAAGAATTAAATTTAGAGAAAAATCTTATTTCTTTTCCAATCCCAATATCATAGCCGTATTGCAGGCTGCGCCGAGTTTCGGCGAATTGGATTACGACAGAGGAACCACCTCCTATTCTACCACGCAGGGTTCGGGAGGCTCACAAAGTCAAATGGTAACCATTTCGGCAGGAATTGTGTTTGGTTTTGAACACGAGTTTTCATTTTTAGGACTGGGTAAAACCGGCTTGGAAATGAATACATCATTGAGCGCAAGTTTTGGTATAGGCTGGGAAACCTCAAAGGAATACAGTTTTACCGAAACATACGATTCGGACGGAGACGAAGACCGCGTTTATTTGACAATGACGCCATACACAAAATATCATTACGATATGTTTGTGCCTGAAACAAGAATGCCCACACAGCAGGAGTATAACGATGCCAAAGCTGACTATGCCGCATTGACAAACAATTTTGATCCAAATGCTGCTACCGCTGTCGAAAATGCGCAGCAAATAGCAAAATATGCAAAATTGATTGAGGAAACAGACGAACAGAGAGCAAAAGGCGTCGCATGGGGCGCAATCATTCCGGCAGGCACGAGGGAATATACAGTGAGTTTGCCCGGTTCGATAGTAACAACGGATATAACGGTTGACAAATACGATGCCATTGCCGGAAATCTCGGATATGAAACGATACGGGACAATGTGTTTTCGCCATCCTATAAATGGGGCGAGCCTACATCATATCGCAATAGTATCGCCGGTCTTGATGTGTTTGCAATAGGCAACAACAGTGTTGAAAGCTGGGTATCTGTATCGAACAGCGGAGGTTCCTCTACAACCCGGAGCATTGATATTACCGAATCAAACATACTGAACACAACTTGGGGCGCGTCTCTCGAATTTGAGTGTATTCTAAAAGCAGGCGGTTTTAAGGCGGGAGTTACGGCAGGCATTGATTCCGAGACGGGTTTTACAAGCACAACGAGCACAGGAACAAGTTTTTCGGGAAGAGTTGCCAGTATGCCGACAACAGCAACAGGATATGGATTTAGCTGGAATTTCCTGGCACACAGGAAAAAAATAGAAGGAGCAGAGGTTTTCGTGTTGGAATATTTAACAACAAATGTTACACAGCCAATTGCCACTACCGACCTTATTCCCGACGTCAACGGCATCATCTATGTAAGTGAAACAGGTGCAGGCAACGGCGAAGGCAGTTCATGGAAAAATGCGACAAAAGGCTTGGCAACCCCGCTTTACATCGCCCAAACCAACCCCAACATCAAAGAAATATGGGTAACCAACGGCACATACGCACCGAAATATGAAGCCGGCAACGGCACAACCGGTCGCGACCGCGCCTTTGTACTCGTTAAAAATGTGAAACTCTACGGCGGTTTCAATGGCAGCGAAACTTCTGTTTTGGAAAGGTCGGGCGAAGCATCGGTACTTGACGGCAACGGCGCTTACCACACCGTTATTTCGGCAGGCGATGCCGGCACAGCCCTTTTGGACGGTTTCGTCATTACCGGCGGAAACGCCGACGGCACAGAAAAGATCACGGTAAATGGACAAGCGGTGCCGCAAGGCGATGGCGGCGGTATATATAATGTCGCTTCGTCGCTCGCAATAACCAATGTTATCATCAGCGGCAACAATGCCAACTGGGGTGGAGGACTGTATAATCACGGCAGCTCAACAGCGACTGTTACCAATGCGCTTATCGTTGGAAATACGGCAAGCAGCGATGGCGGCGGTGTGTGCAACAACGAATCGTCGCCTGTCTTTACCAATGTAACCATCAGCAAAAACGCAGCATATAATGGCACCGGAATGGCAAATTATAATGGGGTTAAAGCAAAAATCAACAACA
>JGI24702J35022_10001136_pt1 | contig 16562 bp, 4 predicted proteins | sample TergutTh196P4_FD_35022 | JGI IMG/M metagenome (IMG submission 35022)
GCGTGTTTGAGAATGCTTGGCTTGTAATAAATATTATTGATACTAAAATTGCTGTAAGTTTTTTCATTTTATATTGTTGCCCTTCTTAATTTTTCTTATCGGAAAATCTGGTCAGTTGCTACATCCCCACTATCTCAAGTGGGTTGATGACCATTCATTTATCTAGCATGGAATATAATACAGTCCATTCTCCTGTTTCTAAATTAAGAGACAAACAAAACATATCCTTGTCATGTTTATCTGCGGGGCCATTGCATATTATTTTTATTTCTTTATCGCTTTGCGGCAAGTCAAAAAATCTGTTAATGGTATAGTTTGTCGGTAAAAAAAATTCTCTTTCCTTCTTTCCGTGAATTGAATACTGCTCTATTTTTTTATAAGTATCATCAATAATAAAAATATTTATTCCATTGGTTCTAACGTCCTTTGCGCTCGTGGTTGTCAATAAAATTTCTTGATTATTCTCATCAAGTATTTTGACAGTAACATTAAAACTATCTGTATACTTGTACTTGACAGAAACAATAAAAATACCGTTAAGTGCAAGATACGTAAATGTTCTATTAGTAATACTTTTCACACAAGACTCTATAAATATATATTTTTTTTCAACAGATGCATCAAATATATCTTCAACATAATATTCATATTGCATTTTATTGTATTTCCAAGTTACTTTATTTTTATCATAGCTCAAATTCGCTTGCATTTACATCTCCTATTTTAGATTTCTTAAACTTTCAGGTACTTCTTCAATAAAATTAATCCTCTGTTCTGGTAGAATACCTTTTGGAAATAACAATTCGTATTGTGTCATATTAGGGTTGCCAGGCAAAAACTTATTTGCCGGCAAATCAATTTGTGATCCAATTGGACCATACAATGCTTCTAATATAACATTTTCTTTTGGTCTATAAGTCACTACTGTTGCCGGTTCTGGCTTCCAAGCCACTTTAAGAGCCAAATCATTTCTTGCTTGAGTTATACTTGTAATATTTTCCTTCACACCAAATGTTCCTGGAAAAGGCTGACCTTTGTTTAACACCATATTAAAAGTATCTGCTGATGTTAGTTGAATGCTATGTGCAGTAGCATTATATCCTAACGGCCACGGAGATTGTGTGTTAAGAATCGTCATATAATTATCAAGCGTCCCTGTCGGATAATATGTCGTATATCCTGTCCAAGTCTTTTCTGAAAAATTAGTCCAGAAATTATCTGCTCCGAGCTGTGCGGCTTTCAAATCATTTAACACAATTCCTGTTTTCCCTATACTCGCACTTTCCCCTATCGTCGTAAATCCTTTCTCACTTCCGTACACTAAAACATTATCCGCTGTTTTCTTCGTTGCTGTTTCTGCCGCTGTTTCTGTTATTGTTTTCCTTACTACTGTCTCTACTACTTCTTTTCCTACTTGCTTTACTCCCGTTCCAATCGGACTGTCTATTGCCAAACTTCCTAACAACGCTACTCCCGCAGTTAAATAATATCCCTGCTCATACTCGCTTTTCGCATACGCATATCCTTCAGTAAGCAACAAAACTTCTAACGGGTTTCTGTTAAGCGCGTCTAATATCGTCAACGGCATTCCACCTATTGCAGATAACGTTTCCATAGGATTGTTTAATATTCCGTATATTACATTATCTACCGCATTACTTAATTTTTGATATTCTTCCCCTCCTCGTACCGCTTGCTTTACATCGTCATTTATTTTATCTGCCGCTTCCTGATTTGTCCCAAAAAATCCGCCTATTGCGCTTCCTGCTATTGCAAAGTTTGATAATTCTTCTTTATTCGTTCCCGCCGCTTCATTGTTGCCGTACAGCGACAATGCCGCTCCCAGCGCAAACGCCATTGTTTCCTTATGGAATGTCATTCTTTCGTCTTGCGATATTGAATTTGCTATGCTCGTGTTGTTTTGCAGCAAACTGCTGTTTTGATTACTTGCGTACCAACTGCTTGACGTCGCATTCCCGCTTGTGTTTATACTTGTCAAGTTTAATACATTCCCTAACCCCCACATAAATCCCGCTAATTTTCCCGCATTCGCCGCTATTGTTTCGTTACTTGTATAATTATGCGAATACTCGTGCGCTGACCCTGTTACAAATACTCTTGTGTCCGTCGCTGCTCCCAATGCCGCGTTTAAATAATTGTTATTTACGTCTTCATCTCCTTTCTGCCTGAATCCTATATCTTTGTCTTCCGCATTATAATACACTCTTACCGTTCCGCCTGCACCCGCTTCTATCTCTTCCGCGCTTTTTCCTTCGCTTAAATTATTTATCGTTCCTCTGTCATAATTGTTTTGATTTACAAATGTCTTTTGGTTTGCTTTCCATGCTTCTGCCGTTTCGCCTATTCCTATTTCACTGTTTGTCGCAACGTCAAATATTGTTTTCCCTGTCGCTATTATTGTTCCTGCAGCTCCTAATGTCGCTTTTGCTAAATTCGGCATAAAATTTGTAAAGTCGTTTGCTATGCTTTGATACCCGCTTATTGTTACCGCTACCCCTCTTCCATCTTCGTCTATTTTATATGTCCCATCAGGGTTTTGTTCGTATATCGTATTTCCGTCTTCATCTTTTACTTCTTTCTTGAGAAATCCTAACAATACTCTGTTGTCTATTGTTACGCTTGCGTCAAGCGCTCCGATTATTTGGTCTTTGGTTATTGTTTGTGTATTTGACAGGTCGCGGTTTAGTCCGGTTAATTGTTCAGTCGTCGCTGCCTGTCCGGCTATTATTATATTTCCTTCACCTATCGTAGCATATGTCGTTTGTCTTTGATCACTTCCCGTGTTTTTAAAACTTAATGTCGTGCTTCCTCCTGGCGCTAAACTTGTTTTTTGTTTGTCTGCGTTTACCGCGTCTGTTCCTTTTCCAAGTCCTACGCTTGTTGAAAATCCAAAGCCTGTTTCCCTGCTTACATTTTTATCTTTTAAATCGTTGTATTCCAATTCTTTCGTCGTAAGCGTCATATCACCGCTTTCGCTTCCTATTATTGCTCCCGTTAATGTTGTTTTGTTTCCTACCGTTATGTTTGCGCTGTTTCCGCTTGTTAAGCTTGTCTGTTGGTTCACCCATGCGCTGTCTGTGTAGCTGTTTCCTACGTTAAATCCTAATCCTACGGAATTGTTTCCCGCATTGCTATTTTTAGGGTCGCCCGTGCCAAACACGCTGCCCATATCATTTGTTCCTATGCCTATGCTTGCATTTACGCTCCAGCTGTTTCCTTTGGCATAATACGTGTCTTGCAGACTTTCTACTATTAAATTGTTTCCTACATCTACCGTTAAATCATTTATTGCATATACATTCGCTCCGCTTAGCGTCGCATTATTTCCTACGTTCATTATTATGTCTTGCGCTATGCTTTCGCTGTTGATGTATGTCGTTGCTTTCATTCGATCGGAACTTTGTCCGTATCCTGCGCTTACCTGCACGGCATTATTTCCTACGCTTACACCACCGCTTATGTTTTCTGTTTTTCTTTCTTGGCTAAACGTATTTTTACTTGCTTGTATCAGTAAATCGTTTCCTATGTCGTAGGTCAATGTTCCTTTTGTTGCGTATACGTTTGTTCCTTCCTGCGTCATATCGTTTGTACTTGTGAAGTTTATATTGCCCTGTGCAAACAGGTTGCTTTGCGTGGCATACAGTTCTTCCGTCGTTATGCTTAATTTGTTGCTCTCATAATTCGCAAAGCCGGCTGCGTACATTCCTGTTCCGTAGCTTGAGCTTGCCGCTGTTGCTGCTCCTGCTATGCTTGCTGCTAAGGCTATTGTTGCATTTGCTACGTTTGCCGTTGCCATTGTTAAATTTAACTGTGCGTCTTCTACCGCGTCTTTGCTGGCTTTTCCGGATTTGTATAGCTTTTCCATCTCCCTTAGATCGTATGTCGCTTGCTCTAAGGCTTGTTCCGCGTCGTATAATGCTTTTGCCGCCAGTCCTGCATCCACATACGCGTTTCCTACTTTTACCCCTATTGTCACCGTTTTGTCTTCGTGTTCAATTTTGCTTTTGCTGCTGTTTTGGGCGCTTAGCAATAATATGTTTGTTCCTTCTATGTTTATGTCGTTTGCCGCGCTCATCTGCGTGCCTGTTGATAGTATGTTCCCATCGGTTTGCAGGGTTATGTTTCCGCCTGATGTTATTTCATTTACTTTGGCCGTGTTATTTTCCGTGTTTACTTTGTCTATTTCTTCTTTATAACTTACGCTTGCGCTTATTCCTTCCCAGCTTATGTTTATATCCACATTGTCCAGCGGATTTAACATCGTTTGAAATCCTTGCTCAATTCCGTCCGCAAACCCTCTTAACGGGTTTAATACATTCATCAATCCGTCCCACGTTCCTAATGCTTGTAAAAGGCCATCCGTTTTTTTGTGCATTTCATAACTTTTGCTGTAATCCTGCATTACAAACAGATTTATGTTTCCGTCTGCCGATAGGTTTATATCACCTGCTCCTCTTATGTTTGCCGATATTGCGTTTATGTCTTTTCCCGATATTATGTTTATATCGCTTCCGCTTTTTATGCTTGTTCCTTGGTTTGTTCCTTGCGCATTCATCACCGCGTCCGCTTCACTTCCGATGAATGTGTTTTCCTTTGTCACGCTGCTGTAACTGTAGGTTGTGTTTAACGCCGTTGTTAGATTTACATTTTCTTTTGCTGTTAAGTTTACACCGTCTTGCCCTTCTATGTTTGTGTACTGCAAATTAAGGTTTGTCCCGTCCATCTGCGTTATCCCGCCCGATGTTATGAAACTTCCTATGTTTGTCAGCTTTTCCGTTTCCGTTATTTTTGTCTTTGTATCGCTAAACCACCCGCCGTCTTTTTTGGTCTTTTCATATCTGTAATAATAATCTTCTGTCACGCTTGCTTTTATGTCGCCGCCGGCTTTTAGCGTTACGTCGTCTTTTGCAGTCAACGCGCTTCCTTTTAAATTTATGTCCCCTGTCGCGTTTATCTTTAAACTTCCCGCGCTTGACACCTGCCCCGCTGCTCCTATTGCCGTTTTGGTTTCTTTAAAATTGTTTGATTCATATTTGTCTGCACGGCTATCCGTCACATTGTTGAATTCGCCGGCTTTTATGTCTATTACGCTTCCTTCGTTCCTTGTCATTATCATTGCGCTTTCATTATTTATTGTTCCAAAGTCGCCGGCATCCAAATATATTAGATCCCCTGCCGTTATTGCCGCCTGTTTCCCGCCTATATACTTTGTCGCATTGTTTATGCTTTCCATTGTCACTACTACCGTTCTTTCGCCGTTTATCACGCCGCTGTTGTTTAATACACCGCCGCTTCCGTCTAAACTTGTTATCACTACCTCTTTTCCGCTTATCATACTGTCCGTGTTTATTTCAACTATATTACGCTCTTTTGCTCTTGCTAATTCTTCCTCATAATATTTGTCATACACTTTCCCATATGCTATTTGATAGATGCTTTCTTTGTCCAATGCGTTCTCTTGCTCTTCTATTATCGCTTTTATGTACGCTTCTTCCCTTTCTTCTTTTAACCCTTTTAATAATGTTTCTTTTACCCGCTCTTGCGCAATACTCTCAAGCAAAGCTTCGGACTTTTTTGAGTATGGTCTCACATTATTTACGAAACTTTCTCCCAAATCGTAATATGCTGCCATTCCATTGAGCTCTTCCGTTATCAGCTTATCGTATTCTTCCGGATTGTTCTTTATAAATTCTTCCAGATCTTTCTTTATCCGCTGCTGCGCTTCTTTTTCCGCTTCCGATTGTATCCTGTCCAGCTCTTTCTGTATTGCGGCTTTTCCCTCGCCGTCTGCCCTTGCCCGCCCTATTTCTTCCGCTTGTTTTAAACTTATATTTTCCTGCACTTCCCGCACCGCTCTTTGAGGCATCTTTAACCTGTTTACCGTTTCCTGACACAGATATATCTGCGGCACCAGCACTTTCACTATTTCGCCGTTGGGCAGTTCCACTTCTTTTAATACGTACCATACTATGTCTTCTTCCAAGGCGTTTATTTGTTCTTCGGTCAGTTCTTTGCCGAATTCCAAACCAAGATCTTTTACTTTTTCAGCGTCTAATGTTTCATATGTGCTGCTTATATATTCTTCCAGTTCCGCATCGCTGAAATTCAGGTTTTCTATGAAGCCTTGCTGCTCTAAACTTCTGCGCAGGATGTCGTACTCCAGAAAACGGTCGCCCAGAAATTTTTCTTCTATGCTGAACGGGTCTAATCCTATTCTGTTTAAAAAATATTGCGATCCTAAAAATGTCGTTATGTCCCTCAATAAGGGGTCGGTTTCATATAAATAGCTTGGGTCGGCCGACGGACGGTATTTTCCGTATTTGCTCGCCGGCAGTTCAAAATTCTTTAATACGTCTATTACCGCTCCGTTTCCTATGTAGCTTGGCTCGTATTTGCCGCCTTCTATGGATGCCGCGTTTTTTCCATTAAGATTAAACGAGCTTGACGGAAGTTCTTCGTATGTTATCATTTTGCTTTTCTTGTCTTCGCTTGCTTCTCCCTCAGTATCGCTTATGCTTCCGTTAAATATTTTGTTTGCCGTTATTTCAACCGTTCCGCTGGACATTAACCTCGCTTTTGCATCGCTTTTCAATATGACGCCGTATTCGTTCGGCAAATCTATTTCGGATACCCAAAAACCATAACCTGCACCCATATTCATGTCCGGATTAATAAAATTCCCTTCATACCAATAGCCTCCGTGAAGATATTCCAGCGCTTTGAGCAGGTTTTTATCTCCATCATCCGGATTATGACTAAACATCCCAAATTTCCCCTCCACAAATACTCTCAGCTGTTTATAATATTGCGTAAACGTCACTTCAAACTCGCCTACCGTATTTATTACGGTATCGGCCTGTAATTTCAGATTTTCACCGCCGTATATTGTGCTGTTGTAATTAACTATCGCTCTTGTCGCATCTATATTTGCGGTTCCTCTTGCTATTATTTTGGATTCTTGCGACGTCAATATTGAGTCGTACATATCTTCCGCTACTTTTATATCGGTATGCTTAAGAAAATAAACAAGTTTCAGGTATTCATTGTATCCGGGGGACAAAAAATGTGTATAAGACGGCGGTACAAACGGCGCGGTATTCTTGACAGTATCATAATATATTCTTTTGACACCGCCCACTCCTAAATACGGATCCCAAAATATATTTGCATCATCGCTCCCGTAATTTATCGCTTCTTCCGCTTTCATATTAATATTTCGTTCGGCTTCTATATGCCCGTTATAATTTATAAGCTTCCCCAAAAGGCTGTTTGCGTATTCGTGATCGCCTCCGATATTTATGTCTCTTTGCGCGTATATCCCCGTCCCGTCCCCGTTTCCGCCCGTATTGTTAAACACCGTTTCTTTTACGTTAAAATTTATATCGCCTTTGGAATATATCAATGCTCCTTCATTATTATGTACGACGCTTTTTGAATTCAGCTGCACTTCTTCATTGGCAAACAGCCTGCCGTAATTGTGTATCCCCGTTTTTTCTACGCTTATGTCGTCCTTATTGTCAATTCTTAACTGCAAAAGATATTTCTGTATTTCGCTGAACGGTTTTATCCCGCCAATGGAAAATTCGTATATCTTCCAGTCTATCTCGTTATAATTCGTTTCTCCCATATACCCCTGCGTTAATAATTCTTGCATTTTTTGGCTGAACGCCGCTTCGTCAATGTTTAGCCAGTCCACATTTTTAAACGATTCTATTCTATCCTGTTCTGCAGTCATTTTATCTTCTATTTTCGCAAGCCTCTCAGTTTCGCAGACATCCATTTGTTCAAGCCTGATTTCTTCTTTTCTGTCCAATGTCAAATTTTCTTCGTAGTTTGCTATATCGTCAAGCTGCGCCGGTGTCAATACTATCAGCAGAGGGTCCGTCACGCCCTGATTTTCCATTTCCTGTTCAATAATTGCCTGCTTATATGTTTGCGTTTGCGCCGCTATGTCCGCTATATCCTGCGGATCTAAAACAATATCCTCGATCTTTATTTCAGGCATGATCCATTCCGCAGCGTCATATTTGCCGCCAAAGATCCCTTTTAACATATTTTGCACAAATTCTTCGTCTATTATTATTGTCGTGACAGTTTCGCCGTCAAACGATCCTTCTATCTCTTCCCCAAGTTTAAAAAAATCTTCAGAATACGCATATCCGTTCTTCATATTCTCTATAAGCTCTTCCACATCCAATTCCCTTATTCTCTTTGAAACTTTGTAATAGCTTTCTTCATCCTGCACCTGCAGTAATAATGAGTAAAGTTCGTCTATGTCGTTTATGTTTTGTATATTTGCTATCTTTGCCAAAACGTCTGCAGGCGTTTGCGGCATCACTATGTTTTCATCTATTTCTTCATCGATATCGTTAAGTTTATAGTCGTCGTTTATCTGCGCGGTCGTCTCTAAAACCAGTTTTCCGCTCCCTTCCGTTTTATCGCCGTTTTCGTCAGTTGATCCCTCTGCCTGCATATATCCGTAATTTATTATCTTTTCGTCGGATTTTAAATATACAAGGTTTCCCGCCGCTATTATTGCGTCGCTGCCTGCGGCGGCCCCGTTGATTATCGCTTTTTGCGCTATTATGCTTAGTTCGTTGATTGCAAATATGTTACCGTAATTGGTTATCGGTCCTAAAGACGCAAAATATACGTTTTGTGAATTTATTATCCCGCTTGCGGCGTTAAATATTGAAGCCGAAGAGTTGACCGTCATATCTCCCAAAGCGAAAATATTGCCGGCGTTTGTTATGCTTTGCTGCGACATTACATAAAGAGAACCCGCTTCTATCACGCCGGCCGCGGCATTTGATATTGCCTTGTCCGCTTCAAACGTTAAACCTTCTTTCGCATATATGTTCCCGTCATTATTTATTTCTTCGGCACTTTTCAGCAGCGACATTACGTTGTCGCAATAAGCGTAAATGCTTCCGTAATTTATTATTTTTCCGCCGGCTTTTGCGTTTATACCTCCGGATTCCAATATGCCTTTTTGCATATTCTCTATTGATTTCACCGTTTCCAACGCAAGCGTTTCGTCCGCGTATATTTTTCCTTCGTTTATTATACTTTCGCCGGTTTTTATGCTTATGTTTGCAGCCGCGCCGATTTGTCCCGGTTCGTAATTGTTTAAATTTTTTGACGCAAAAATCTCCGCATCTTCAACGGCATAAATCGTTCCGTAGTTTTTTATTCCGCCGTCCGAAACTGACGCGTATAGATTTGTTCCCGCTATTTCGCCGGCATTGTTTATCTCTTTTTCCGCTTTAATGTCCAGACCGCTCTCGGCGTATATTTTCCCGTCAGTATTTATCTGCGCGTCAGTATTTATATATATGTTTTCAGCTCCGATTACCGCGCTTTGAGCGTTTGTTATCTGCCCGGACGCGTCCATATCAATATTTTCATACGCGTATATTTCGCCCTCATTATTGATTTTTTCGCTTTCAAAATACGCATTGCCGGCTATTATTTCGGCTCCCGCAGCATTATTTACCGACGCGCCTGATTTAAAATCAACTTCTTTTGCGTATATAAGCCCTTTATTGTCTATGTCTTTGCCGGCGTTTATCGATATGCTTCCTTCTGCGCTTTCTATCTCGCCTTTATTTTCAAAACTGTCTTTTGTTTTTATCCGCACGCCGCTTTTGCCGCTTGCGGACATTTCCTCAAACAATAAGTTTCCGTTGACGTCAAACTCTATATCGTCCACGTCGCTTATCAAATCTTTGCGCATCCTCACGCCTACTCCGTCTTCCGTAGCTATTATTCTGATTTTGCCCGCGTATATTCCGCCAAACGCCGTCGAATCTATTGCAAATTCGGGCTTCACTTCCGAAACTTCTCCGTCTGCGCTTGTTACTTCAAACCGCTTTGCTTCTTTGTTATACACGGCTTTATCATTGCCGCTGATTACCTCTATTTCCGTATCTCCGCCGCCGATTATGTCGCCGTTGATTTTTATTATTCTGCCTATAAGCTGCGCGTAATTTATATTTTTCGCGTCTATCCCGAGATTATACGCGATTACGCTGCCGTCTTTATCAACAACGTTTTTTCCGACTACGGTTATAGCCGCGTTTGCATCCTTAGACAGCATAAATGGATTTAAGCCGCCTGCTTCGTCCAGCGTTTTATTCAAATCGCCCATTCCGCTTACGCCGTTTATCAGCGTAAGCCTTGCCGTATTTATAAAACCGCCGCCGCTTATCATTATACCGTTGGGATTTGCTATTATCAAATCCGCTTTCTTTCCGGCTATTTCCACATAACCGTCTATCTTTGTCTGTTTAACGCTTGTAACTTCGTTTAAAATTATGTCCGCTTCCCTGCCGCCCTCTTTGTTAAAATTCGGATTGCCGTACACTGCGCCTGCCAAATTTGTATTTATCGCTTCGCCTTTGTAATTGTTCAATATAAGATTTTCCCGGTTCACATTGAAATCTTTATAATAATTTACGCTCACCCCGCCGGTGCTCGGCCTGTTTATCTGCACTATCGGCGTTCCGTTTTGCGCGCGTTCAAACTCTATTTCGCCTCTGCCTTTTGAATTGTCGGCTTCTATGTCTTTTAGCGGATTATCCTTAATGTTATTAAGCGAATGATTGGGATTATAATTTGACGACGAATTTTCACCCAAATCAGGGCTTGCCGCAAATGACATTTGACTTAAAACAATCAAAACCGATACAACAGACGCGATTGTTTTTTTGATTTTTAATTTCATGGTTTTGTCCTTTAAATATAACCTTTACCAGCTTATGCCTGTTCTCCAATAAAGGGCTTCTTCTTCTTTTGGCAGTCCGTCTCTTTTTTGCAGATAACCCGGACTGTATAAAGCCTTTGAATATGTTATAGCCCAATTAACGTATCTTCCCCAATAGCTTAATGATACTCCGCAGCCCGTAATGTAACCTCTTCCCGCATCATATTGCCTGTCATAAATATTTTCATGTCTGTTTGCGACATATCCGAAATCATAAAATATTGCCAAATTCGTTTTAGCCAGCAGCGAATCCGGCGACTCTCCGAATAAAACCGTCTTTTTATTTTTCATGAATTCTTTTTCCGTAACAATATCCGGTAAAAGCTGCAGCATGCCCGCTTTTAGATCGCTGCGGATGTAAAAACCGTTGTCTCCGCTTATTACGCTTTCGCTAAAGCCTCTTACGGAATATTGTCCTCCGGCGCTAAACTGGTCAGTACCGTACAAACTGTCAAAACTGTATTGCGAATCTGCGGTTATCGAGTAAAACAGCGAAAGCTTGTTTCTTATCTGTGAATTTTTATCTTTTGTCAATAACGGCACGCCAAACCGTCCGCTGAAATAAACGTACAGTTTCACTAAATCGTATTGAAGTCTTGGGTCGCTGTCTGCCATTGAGGAACCGGCAAACACGTCGGCATCGGTTTTTACGCCAAACCAGTCCAGGCCTTTTTTATATGAAGGTTTAAATATCAGCATTCCGTATTTCGTGTATATTGTATTATTTACGTACAGCGATAAATTGCTTCTTCTCGCACTTCCGGTCTCGCTTCTTACGTCTCTTATATAGCTTTCCGAATCTTTTATTTCCAAAGAAGTTCCCAGATTTGATTTAAAAGACAATGTTTTATATATGACTCTGTCTGCGGAATACGAATGGCTGATAGTTTGCCCCGTAAGATGAAAAACATTGCTATATCCTTGCGCGACGGTCTTATAGCAGGAGTAATTTAAAACGGAATCAAACGACCAATAACCGAACGGAAAAGAAAAAGCGCCGTACAAAGATTTGCTGTATTTCTTTTTGCCTCCGTCATTATTGAAAAAATCAAAAGCGCCGTATTCGCGGCTTTCCCCGTAAAAGATATTGCCGTCTTTTCTGTCGGTATTAAACAAACTGTCGCTGTTTTCGCTATAACTTAAATATATATTGTCGTTTACGGCAAATAAATTGTCCTGGCTTACGCTTAAATTTATGACATTATATCCTGTGGATCTTGACCCGCCGTTATTATAATTCAGATCAATAAACGCGGTTCTTGCTCCGTCGCCGGCTCCGCCTTTAAGAGGATCTTGGTTATTAATAATTATGACGTCGGAGCCGCTTACCGCCGTATTTTTTACCGAAGACGGCGCAAGCTCCAACGCGGCGCTGTTTGAACGCAGTTTGTTCATCTGGTCTATGCCCTGCTCAAAATCGTTCATATTAAACGGTTTTCCTTTTTTGAACGGAAAAGCGAAAAAAAGACGGGTCTTTTTTCTAAATTCCCCGATTTTTGAAACGGATTTGTTTTTATTGTTTTTTTTTACGGTATCCAGCAAAATATTATGTATTTCGCCTTCTTCTATGATCACGGCGAAAGTCGTTTCGATTTTGCCGGTATCTTCATTTACGGACGCTATTATCCGTTTATTGTCAAAATAAACTTTTACGGCCACATAACCTCTTTTTATATAATAATCGGAAAGCATAGACTGAAGCAGGGCAACATTGGATTTATTGATGGGTTTATTTATAAAATCGTTTAATACGGCTTTTTGCAGTTTTTTGTAAGAATAAATTTTATTTCCGGAGAGGATTATTTTATCGAATTTATAAATATTTTCGGTTTCTTCGGATAATTGAACGCTTTCTTTTTCCGGAATATTTTCTTCGCTTACCCTAGAGTCTTTTATCCTCTGCAGCTCTAAAATGTTTTTTATATTCTCGCGGTAATCCCTTTCCTGCCGCTGCTGCTGCAAAATTTGCTGCTGAATATACTCGTCCGTCGGCTGCGCATAACAAAACTTTGCCGCCGCTGCAGACAATGCGGCAAACAAAATCAAAAACAAAACGGATTTCTTCACTGTTTTATTCATTTCTTGTCTCTTACACGGCTTTTATATCCCTGCCCAATATATAAATATAGAAACATATTAAATATTTATTGTCAACGAACAATCGTTAACGGCTAAAACGGCGATGTATGGATACTTTGATGCATAGATGCATGGTAACAGCGACGAAAAAAAATCATCGTCTATGGCAGCCTAGGGTGTGTGGACATGCTCTAATTATTTTTATGTTTTATGCATATATGGCCTCTCTAAAAACCCTGTTTGTCATTCCCGAAATTTGTTATCGGGAATCCAGATTACTTTTTTATCGACGACAAAAGCAAACGTGTATTCCCGTTTTCACGGGAATGACCGGCGTAGGCAGGGTTATTAGAGAAACCTTATATAATTTAACTGCACGACAAACGCATGAAATACGTATCTTGTCATATTATATATATAAAACCCGCTGCGCTTTTTATTTTTAAGCGCGGCGGGTTTTATTAAACTGCGTTAATTTTATATCTTTTTATTTTACTTCATTATTTTTAAAGTTCACCGTTCCTATTATGTTGTTTTCTTTCACGTTTTCTGTTCTTACGAGAATGCGCTGATGGGTTTGTTTTTTAGTTCCGTAGAATGTAAAAATATCCAGATATAAAACAGTCGGGCCGGATATGCTTTGTCTTCTGTCGCCAAAATTGTTTGTAAATATTTCATAATCTCCGTTTACGGCTTTCTTGAGCATAAATTCTTCCGGGCCGAAACCGTCGGTGATATCTTTTGAAACCTTTCCGCCGATCCTTGTCAGCCTGTTGCGGTAAGAAGCCGTTTCGCCGTACGGATCTTTTACGTGAATGTCTATATCCGTATTATCCGTACTCCATCCCAGCACTACTCTCACGTCAACGGGCATTGCAAATATCAGCTCTTTATTGATTTTTGAAGTATTGAGTTTCGGGCTTAAAGTTATCAGATTGTTCATTTCAACAAAAACTATCTGCTTGACGCTGTTGAACCTGTTCCACATAGTTGTCATAACTTTATAGAAAGTGTCCAGAGATTTCTGATACTCTTTATTTGCCTGATATGCCAAAGCCAAATCTCTGTAAGACTGGGGATGTTCACCTCTGAGTTTTACGATCTTTTCAAACATATCCACGGCATACTGATATTCGCCGAGTTCCATAAGTTTGTTTGCGGCAGTGCGCAAAAGTTCGGCATTATCAAGTTTCATTTCCGCTATATTGGACAATATTACAATGGCTTTATCGTTCATTTTGCGGCGGATAAATTCGTCGGTAACGTCAAAATAAAAAGACGGCTGGTCGTCGTATCCGGATTTAAGTTTTAAATAATCATTGTAAATTTCATTGTCTTTTGATTTTTTCAATATTTTCATATACGGCGTCTGCGGATCCCATGCTTTTATCTGTATGCTTGCCGAAGCCGAAGGCTTTGAGGCGGAAGCAGAAGCTTTCTCTGCACGAGGAGCAGCTGCCGCCATTGCAATATCAGCAGCCTTAGCTCTCCTTTCTCTGCGTTCAGCAGAAGCCGGAGCGGATTCTGCCTCCATCATTGCCCTCTCTTCTCTTTCGCGGCTTGCAGACTTGCTTGCAGTTCTCCTTTCTCTCGGTTCAACAGACGCATCCATACTTGATGCGGGACTTAGTGCCGCGGATTCGTATACTACCGCATCCTGCTGCATACGATTTACGCTGCTTTCAGAACCGCCTTTTAATTTTTCAAAAGTTTGCGGAGGTTTGCTTTGGTCAAACTCTTTTTTCCACCACTCTTTCATCTCTTTTGCCTGCGATATCGCGTCGTCAAGAGCTGATTTTTCTTTTTGCTCTTCGCCTTTTTGAGTATTAGCTATTATTCTGTTATATTCGGCAAGAAGTTCCTGCGGAGGAGTTATTTTATACGTCACATAATCCTGCACAAACTCAAGCACAAGAAGCGAAGTGAACTCCGTAACTACCGAAAATCCCTGCCCAAGCTTTAAAATTTCTTTTTCATTTTTCTCAGAGTCCATTTCCAAATCTTTTATTTTCTGTACTGCCCAAAGCCTTGCGACCGCGGAATTATTGCCGCCGGCTTTGATTTTTATTTTCCTTGTAAACGCTATTTCTTTTTTGCCGTAACCGAATGACAAAGTTATTTCGCCCTCGTTTGCCGTCAAAATGCCGGCAAAAGTAAAATTTTCGCCTATATCGACGCCAGGTTTAGGATAAATGTCTTTAAATTTATTTTTGTCAAACTCGCACGACACAAGTTTGAGATTTTGTTTTGTTAAAAGCGCTAATGCTTCTTTGTCGGTAATACCGTTAAGATTTATGAAACTTCCTCCGCTTTTGACCGCCGCATTTGTAAGTCCGCCGCGGTTAAACTCAGGAGATGAGTTTATAACAAAAACCGGCGTACCGCTTTCTTCTATCTGCGTATTTCCGAAAGTGCTGACACCGTCAGTAAACAACAATATTTCATCAACTTTTAAATTATCCAAACTTAGTTTGTCAAAGCGCGTCGCTCCGTCATAAATGAGGTCTTCGACCTCTTTTTTTAAAGCGTCCCAATTGCCATTTTTAACAGTAAAGCTTTTGCTTATATCGGTCTTTATATTAAATGTGGCGAACGCCACCTCGGCATTTGAAAGTTTTTTGAAATAAGAGTCAAGCAGCGCGGTTTCTCTTTGAATATCGCGTTTGGAAGAAGAAAGCGAAGAATCCCAGACAATGGCGATTTTTTTCGGAAGAGTTTTATCTTTGGAAGAAGATTGTACGTTTATGTCGGAATAAAAATAAGTTTCATTATTGTCCCGATGCGTAAAAACAGGCTCTTCTTTCAGTTTCGGCAGAGCAAAAGAAATTTGGCTGTCCAAAAGATAATCTTTTTTTGAAAAAGAAGCTTTGAAAATATTATTGATTTTTTCAAAAGTGAAATTAGACAGATCCGTATCGGTTTTCGGCATTGAAGCGACAGAACTTGACGGAATTTCCACGTTTAAATCAAAGTTCACCTGCTGATTAAACTTTAAAGGGAGATCGTAAATATAATTATTGTCTTTTGTTGCAAGAGGTTCTTCGATAGTCACTTTTATCCTGCGCGTATTGTTGGGATTAAAAGGATAAATCCTCATTTTAAACTGATTGCCGGAAGTTTTTTCCACAAGAGCCGGATCAACGCCGCGCCGGACAATAGCTTCAAAAGTTTCTCTTGCTTTTTGTTTTTCAACCACAACGCCGTCGCGCAATTTGCCGTTGATATCCAAAGCGATCGCAGAAACATTTTGATTTTCGGTCAAAGGAAACTCAAATTCGCCTTCCATAACCATATGATTCGGATTAAAGAAAACCATTTCATAAGTAGTCATCGCAAGGTTGCCTATAACTTCAATGTCGATTTTCAAATCCTGCAAAGTTATGGGTTTTCTGTCCGGAGAAACTACTATGCGCGGCATGAGAACCGGTCTTGGAAGAGGAATAGGCCTTACGATAATTTCATCATTTTGCGAAGACCCGCCCCTTTTTAAAGACTGAAAATCACTTTGCGCAAAAACCGGCCCCGAAAACATAATAACTGCAATCAAACAAGCAAGAATTTTTTTCATTTTACTGCCCCCCCTTTTTAACGGCAGAGAATAGATAATAGATAATAAATAAAAACAGATCTTATTATTCATTGCCTGCATAAGCCGTTGCCGTATCTATTATCTATACTCTATTCTCTCTTATCTCCA
>JGI24702J35022_10001137_pt1 | contig 16544 bp, 8 predicted proteins | sample TergutTh196P4_FD_35022 | JGI IMG/M metagenome (IMG submission 35022)
AAAGAACCAAAAAAGGCGCCGGGGGTTCCGGTCCCCCCGGACCCCTAAACGGCCAGGGGCAAGCCCCTGGACCCCAAAAACCGTGGGCTGACGAAGGGGACAACGACCTGCAGGAATAACATCCATACCGTTTTGTGCCTTCCGCAGGAGGGCATGGCCATAAGTATGGCCAGGGCAAGCCCCTGGATCCCAAAAACCGCAGCCTGACGGGGGGATTGCGGTCTGCAGGAAGAACATCCATACCGTTTTGTGCCTTCCGCAGGAGGGCATGACCATAAGTATGGCCAGGGCAAGCCCCTGGATCCCAAAAACCGCAGCCTGACGGGGGGTTTGCAGTCCGCAGGAATAACATCCATACCGTTTTGTGCCTTCCGCAGGAGGGCATGGCCATAAGTATGGCCAGGGGCAAGCCCCTGGACCCCAAAACCCGTAGGTATAAGTGGGGGTTTGCAGTCCGCAGGAAGAACATCCATACCGTTTTGTGCCTTCCGCAGGAGGGCATAGCCATAAGTATGGCCAGGGGCAAGCCCCTGGACCCCAAAAACTGTGGGCAGACAAAGGCGGCAACAGCCTGCAGGAAGAACATCCATACCGTTTTGCGCCTTCCGCAGGAAGGAATGTTTATAAGTAGGCGCCAAGTTAACGCGCACTGAAATATTCGTTTGCACATTGGGAGGCAAACATGATCGAAATCGCAAAATCAAAAAACGATTTGTGCACGGGTTGTAACCGATGTGTCAGGGAATGCCCGATGGAGACGGCCAACGTAACCCATATGGATGAAGCCGGAAACATCAAGGTGAGAATCGACCATAACAACTGTATTGCCTGCGGTCGGTGCGTATCGGCCTGTAAACACAACGCCAGATACTTTGAGGACGATACCGCGCGTTTCTTTGACGATCTTGCAAAAGGCGTACCCATATCGGTAATTTCCGCCCCCTCAATAAAGACAAACATTCCCGGCTATAAAAGGCTGTTTACCTATTTGAGGCGCCTTGGCGTCAAGATGATATATGACGTGGCGTTGGGCGCCGACATCTGCATATGGGCGCATATTAAGCATTTTTCAAAGAATGGCTTCTCGCCCCTCATCACCCAGCCCTGCCCCGTAATAGTCACATACTGTGAAATCCACCGTCAAGACTTGCTCCCAAGACTGTCTCCGGTACACAGCCCAATGGCCTGCGCTTCGATTTATATGAAGAAATATCAGGGCGTTAGCGACGGTATCGCAGCCCTATCACCTTGTATGGCCAAGACAAACGAGTTTAATGATACGAAATTGGCCGATTACAATATCACATTTGTTAAGCTGCTCGAATATCTGACTGCCAACAACATCGCCCTCCCAAATGAAGAAACCGGATTTAACCACGACGAAAGCGGTTTGGGTTCCCTGTTCCCCACTCCGGGCGGGCTTAAGGAAAATATTGAATACTTCATGGGGAAAAAGCTGCATATTTCGAAAGCGGAAGGCTTTAATGTATTTAAAAACCTGGATCAATACTCAGTTACTCCGGAGGAGTTTTTGCCCGAAATATATGATGTTCTCAACTGCGACGAAGGCTGTAACATAGGATCCGCCTATTCCCATGACGCAAGCATGTTTGAAATCGACAAAGCGATGAGTAACATCAGAATACAGGCTTCGGAGGAAGTTAAAAGGGAACATTATGAATCGGTATACAGAAAATATGACGAAACATTTGACTTTTCGCACTTTCTCCGGGAATACCGCCCTATAACATCGATCATCCCACAAATTACCGATACGGATATAGAAAGAGCTTTTGCGTCACTTGGCAAAACTGATTATGAAAAACGGCATGTAGATTGCGGGGCCTGCGGTAGCGACACTTGCTTAGGAATGGCGAGGAAAATTGCCCTGAATGTAAACATCCCGGAAAACTGTATCGTCAAATCAAAAGAAGATACGAAAGCGGAGCATGATTACAGCATTCTTGCCCATGAACAGCTTATCAAAATGGAAAAGATGCGTGAAGCGGACGAGCGAATGCGGGTCATGCTCGACGTCAACCCGCAGATGAACATTCTGTTTGACAGTAGCTTCAACGTAGTCGACTGCAATTTGGCGGCTGTCAGATTTAACGGGTTTAATACAAAGGAAGAGATGTTTGCCGGATTTGAGGATCGCGTTGCGAAAAGTTTACCTGCGATCCAACCGGACTGCCGGCCTTCAATAACACTGAAGGAAGGGTTGAATATCGCCGCAAACGAGGGCCATCTGGAATTCGAGTCTGTTATCATTGTGAACGGCGCAAAACGTATTTTGAGCTTAGAATATAAAAAAATCCCGTATGGAAACGATTATGCCATAATCGCGTTCATTAACGACATGACCGAAAGCCGGAAACGGGAAGACACGCTCAGGCACGCGCAGCAGCAAAATGAACTTCAGCTCACAAAGTTAAACGCTGTAGTAAAAGCGACAAAAATAGGAGTCTGGGATGTGACGGTAATAAATAACGATCCCGTCAACCCCGGTAATGTTTTTTCGTGGTCCGACGAATTCAGGCACATGCTGGGATATATTGACACGAATGATTTTCCGAACACATTCGAGAGCTGGAGTAACCGGCTGCATCCCGACGACAAGGAGAAAGCCCTCGAGGCTGTTGGAAAACATTTGAGCGACAGGACCGGTAAAACGCCTTACGATGTTGAATATCGTTTGCTAAAGAAAAACGGTGAGTATTCATACTTTCACGCATCCGGCGAAACCATCCGCGACGAGTGGGGTAACGCTATCCGTATAGCGGGAGCGGTGATGGATATAACAGAAATCAAAAACATCATACTCAATACGGAAAGGCAGAGGATAGAGGCGGAAGCCGCCAACAAAGCGAAAAGTTTATTCCTTAGCAGAATGAGTCATGAAATCCGCACTCCCATGAACGCTATCATAGGCATGACGGCAATCGGAAAATTGTCGCGGGATATTGAAAAGAAAGACGGCGCCCTAGCTAAAATTGAAGGCGCTTCCAAGCATTTGCTCGGTATAATTAATGACATCCTTGACATTTCAAAGATCGAGGCTGACAAATTCGATTTATCGCCTATTAGTTTTGATTTTGAAAAAATGCTGCAACGGGTCGCCGACGTCATTAACCTCCGCGTTGACGAGCGCCGGCAGAAGTTTCACGTCTGTATCGGAAAAGATATTCCCCAGGCGATGATCGGCGACGATCAAAGGCTTTCGCAGGTTATAACCAACCTGCTATCCAACGCTGTAAAATTCACGCCGGATGAAGGCTCGATCCGCCTGGACGCCCAAATCCTGTCAGAGGATGACGGCGTGTGCCTTATACAAATTAGTGTCTCAGATTCCGGAATCGGGATTACCGACGAGCAAAAAGCTCGCTTGTTCCAACCATTTGAACAGGCGGAAGCCGGTACATCGCGCAGGTTTGGCGGCACGGGGCTTGGGCTGGCCATCTCAAAACGCATTGTAGAGCTGATGGGAGGAAAGATATGGGTAGAATCCACACCGGGCGAGGGATCAAAATTTATATTTACCGTCCTTTTAAAACGAGACGCCAGTGTAAAAAAACAACTGTTAACTGAAGGCGTTTGTTGGAGCAATATCCGTATTTGCGTTGTTGACGACGAGCCGGAGATACGCGAGTTTTTTACGTCTGTTTCTGACGGCTTAGGTATTTTTTGCAATGTCTCTGCAAGCGGCGAGGACGCCGTCGAAACGCTTGCGCGCGACGAAAATTACGACATCTATTTCATTGACTGGAAACTTCCCGGGATGAACGGCGGCGAACTCGCCCGGCAGATAAAGGCAAAATCTTCATACCAGTCAGTCGTAATTATTTTTTCATCAACCGATTGGATCGAAATCGAGGACGAAGCCCGCGCCGCAGGTGTGGATAAGTTTTTACCCAAACCGCTATTCCCGTCGGTCATTGTCGACCTGATAAACGAGTGCATAGGTTTCGGCGCTAATGCAATACACGAAGACGAATGCGCTTTTGCTGATGATTTCAACGGATATACAATACTGCTCGTAGATGATGTTGAAATAAACCGCGATATTGTCCTTGCGCTGCTCGAGCCCACGCACTTGGCTATTGAGTGCGCGGAAAACGGCGTGCAGGCAGTCGACAAGTTTTCGGAGGCGCCTGAAAAATACAGTATGGTATTCATGGACATCCAGATGCCGGAAATGGACGGCTTCGAAGCGACGCGCACCATACGGTCGCTTGAAACCCCGAAAGCAAAAAGTATTCCTATAATCGCAATGACGGCAAATGTCTTTCGCGAAGATATAGAAAAATGCCTCACCGCCGGTATGAACGGTCACGTTGGAAAGCCTCTCGATCTTGATGAGGTTATGCGCCAACTGAGGCAGTATATACACAACTGATTTGCGTCGGACGCCGACCGCGCGCCGCGCAAATGCGCCGATTGAGCGTATCGCGCTCGTGAGGCGAGGGGAACCGCGCTTCGCCGAGCCGAGTTGGGTTGCGGGCGTTAGCCCGCATTGGTAACTCGCGGCCTATATAAATTGTATTTCTTTATGTTTCTTATCCATGAGTTATCAAAAACGCATCAAGAACCTGTGTATTATAGCCGCCACTTCTGCGCGGGTCGCCTCGCCCGCCGGATCGAGGTATCCATCCGTTTTCCCTGAGATAATTCCCGCTCCGCACGCCCACTGCATAGCTGGGATAGCCCACTCGCTTATATCAAAGGCGTCTTCAAAACTCAGGATATTTGTATTTTCTCCCACAGAAACGTCAATGCCCTTCCAAATACTGAAGTTGTACAGGATTGTCGCCAATTGCTCGCGTGTGATGTTGTCATCCGGGGCAAACACATCGTTTCCGTAGCCGGATACAATGCCGTTTACCGCCGCCCATTTTACCGCATCGGCGTACCATTGCCCCTCGGCTACGTCGTCAAAGGGATTTGACAAGCTGCTTGCATCAGGTATTCTTTCAATGCGATACAGAATAGCTACGATCATTCCTCTGGTTGTGGCGGCGCCCGGGCTGAACAACACGGGATCTGCGTCCGTCGTGCCATTCATCAGGCTAGTTAAAAAGACATATTCAATATCTCCATAGTACCAATCGCCCTCGCTCACGTCTTCAAACGGGTTAAGCCACGGTTCCGGCGTTGGTCTTTGCACCGGAGTCCAATTTGGCGCCGGGGGCTGATTTGTCGCCGACGCCTGATCTGACGTCGAAGACTGCTCTGGCGCCGGGACCGGTGTCGGCGTTGGAGTCGCTGACGCGGTTTGCGTCGGTGTCGGCGTCGGCGTCGTGGTTGGCTTAGGTGACGCGGTTTGCGTCGGCGTAGCCGATGGTTTCGACGTTTGGCTGGACGTCGTAGTCTCATCTTCTCCACTTTTAATTGTTATAGTCACAGAAACAACTGCGCCGTCAATAAAGTAAACTGTCATAGTGTGCCTGCCGACTGAGAGTGTATCAAGGTAATCGGCGGATATTGTTATTCTTGTTAATGGGCCGTCGGCTTTAAAGTGCGAGTTCTGAGAGAGCATTTTGCCGTCAACCCTTAAAACGCTAAAACCTGAAACTCCCTTTTCTAAGATGAGGGTAGGAGGTTCTCCGGAACCAAGTGTATATGTATTTTTCCCATCCTCAAACCTGTAGGGCGGCGATTGCGGCTTATTGCTAGCGCTCATGGTTCCGCTAACAGTTCCACTACCGATTTCACCGCTGTTGTCATTTCCATCCCTGTCTGCCAGCACTAAAGTTGTCTCTATGGCGAGGGATTCGGATACGTTCTCAAATATATTGCCTGATACTGCACAAACGCTCACTCCTGTTTGAGTAAGCATAAGCAATGCTAAAACAAACAAAATGATTTTTCTGGTATTCATGGATGTTAGTTCCTTTCCGAAGCGCGGAAGAAAGCCGCAAAGCGTTTTATTCCCTGAATTATATCATACTTTTCTGGTATTTGTTTCTTTTTTATCCTCAACCCAAAAAATACGCTGACAAAGCCCAAATAAAACATGCTGTTGACAAAGCCCTGTCATAAATGTAATATGATATTGATATCATATTGATATCTATTTTATATCATATCGTCGGGAGGGTAATAAAATGTCTGAACAGTTCAATAAGGTCAATAAGACTAATGGGATCAACCAGGTCAAACTGGGTCCCTCGTGTGAGGAAGAAATCCTGCTTAAAGCCAAAAACGGCATGACTATGTTGTTGCTCAACACACTGTTTGTTTTAGCTGGCATTGCGGTGTTTGTTTTAGGAACCATAGCTGTCAGCACTGAGCGGCCGAGCATTCCATTGGGCGTTGTTATGATTATTGCAGGAACGCTATACAGTTTTATAATTGGACCGATACTTTACATAGGCTTAAAGGTGATTAAACCCAATGAAGCCCTTGTCCTTACTCTTTTTGGGAAGTATTACGGCACATTGAAAAGTGATGGATTCTTTTTTGTCAATCCGTTTGTTAGCGCCATAAACCCCGCTATTGTGGCGCCGTCCGAGTCGCAGGTTTCAATCGTTAAATCACCGGACACAGTCAATACCGCTATGAAAAGTTCTACGGCTTTGGGCGCCGGTAAAAAGATATCGCTAAAAGCTATGACGCTTAGCAATGACAAACAGAAAATAAACGACCAGATGGGCAACCCAATCATTATCGGGATAGTAGTTATCTGGCGTGTTGTTAACACGGCAAAGGCCGTATTCTGTGTGGACAATTATATTGAATTCCTGTCCATACAGTGTGACTCCGCTCTTCGCAATATTGTCCGGCTGTACCCATATGACTCTACGGGGCCGGATAATGAGAAATCCCTGCGCGGCAGCAGCCAGGAAGTAGCCTCCAAACTGAAGGATGAAATCCAGTCGAAGGTCGATATTGCAGGGCTTGAGATCATAGAGGCAAGGATCACGCATCTGTCTTATGCACAGGAAATAGCCGCGTCTATGCTCCAGCGGCAGCAAGCGTCAGCCATTATTGACGCGCGTCAGATGATTGTTGACGGGGCTGTGAGCATAGTGGAAATGGCGCTAAATAAGCTGAACGAAAATGATGTCGTTCACCTTGACGAGGAGCGCAAGGCAGCTATGGTCAGTAACCTGCTTGTTGTTCTTTGCGGCAACAAAGACGCTCAACCTATCGTCAACAGCGGCTCACTTTATTGATAGAAACCCGATACTGATAACCAAGGCAAATGAACAGAATTTTGACGGATTAAGGAGGGCTATCTCTATTGGGCGAAAAAAGTGATATTAGTGATATAGAAAATGAAAAGGGAAAAGAGAATGAAAAAGGAAAAAAGCAAATCCCTTTACGGTTATCTTCTGCACTTTGGAAGGAATTGACTGCCTGGGCTGAGGATGATTTTCGATCGTTGAACGGTCAAATTGAATTCTTGTTGACGGAATGCGTAAAGCGCCGTAAAAAGGGGAATGCGCCGAAATCGTAAAAACAGCGAGCCGCAACAGCTGAATTCGGCTTGTCGCGTATTATTTCCTGATACTCATTTTTAAGCGCAAACAGCTTTTTGGTATCTATTTGCGGATACCATGAATTTATCACAATTAGCACCCAACTTCCATACAGTTTGTCAATGAGTCCCGGCGCTTATCACGGGCGCACTCATACACCACGGAGCATTTGCGCGTTTCATGGGGCGCCAGAACTTATAACAGAGCTTAAGCGGCCTATCACGGGGCGCCCGCGCTAACTGACTACCGACACGACGCATATGCTAAGCTTTGATCCATCGACGCTGCTCCTGGCAGTTATCGTGGTTTCACCAATACCCACTGCGGTAACAACTCCCTCGGACGATACCGTCGCCACTCCTGTGTTGGAGGACATCCAAACCACTGCTTTATTCACGACGCTCTCAGGCAATACCGCGGCTGTCAGGGCGCCATATTCACCAACTCGCAGCGTAAGCGTCGTCGGGGACACTGTAACCGAATCAATAATCTCGGTAACGACTGTTACGGTACATGAGCTGTTCTTGCTCCCGTCAGAATTACTCGTCGCCGTTATTGTCGTAGTTCCAGGGGCTTTTGCCGTGACGGCGCCGCTTGCTGAAACAGTCGCCGCATCGGAGTTGCTTGACGTCCAGGTAACGGTCTTATCCGTAGCAGTCGAGGGTGAAACTTCAACCGTCAGATCCCGGGCGGTATTGATTGCAAGCGTGACGCTTCCCGGTGATACCGTCACTCCGTCAACCGGGATTATAGGCGCCGGTTCAATTACAGTGACAGTGACGGAGTCATGCTTGCTTCCATCCGCATTGCTCGTCGCGGTGATTTGTGTCGTTCCCGCCCCCACCGCTGTTACGACGCCCGCCGCCGAGACAGCCGCAACGCTGTTATTGCCCGTCGACCAGGTTACAGTCCTGTCGGATAAGCTCGTCGGCGTCACTGTAGCTGACAGTGCAAAGTTCTCGCTTAACGCGAGATCCGGAATGGTCTTCGGAGAAATTTCCACGTCAACTTCGATAGCCGGGTTCACCGTGACAGTTATGACTGCGCTCTTTGAACTGTCAGCGTTACTTATAGCCGTAATTCGCGCTATCCCGGCCCCCACTGCTGTTACGACTCCGTTGCCGGAAACTGTCGCTATCGAACTTTTGTCAGTTTCCCATCTGACGGACTTGTCTGATACGCCTGAAGGGGATACGACAGCCGTCAGAGTACGGCTTTCGTTTATCTCGAGCGTTATGTTGCCCTGGGTTATGGAAACCTGACTCACCTCGTCGGAAGCAATTACCGTTACAGTACATGAACCCCTCCTGCTACTGTCCGCGCTACTCGTAGCAGTAATCGTTGCGGTTCCCGCCGACCTCGCCGTCACGTGACCGCTTGATGAAACAGACGCCACACCGGTATTGCTTGACGACCATGTTACATTCTTGTTAGTGGCGTTCGACGGCAATACATCGGCTATCAGCGTGAAAACCTCGTTTCTATAGAGTGTAAGCCGATTTGGAGATACAGTTACCGCCGTCGGATAGACATTAGTCACTGTGACCGTGCAGTAATCACTCTTACTTCGATCGGAGTTGCTTGTCGCCGTGATCCGCGCCGAACCGGTCGCTCTGGCCGTTACGACGCCGCTGCCTGAGACAGTTGCAATCCTGGTATCGCTGGATGACCATGTAACAGACTTGTCCTTCGCATTCGACGGATTCACAGTGACTGCCAAGCTACGGGTACTGTCTATGCTGAGCGTAATTGAGCCCGGCGATACCACAACGCTGGTAATCGCGCCCGTAGCGCCGCCACCCGTGCTTACCACTTCGATAGTGCAAGTCCCATACTTTGTCTTGTCTGTTCTACTTGTCGCAGTAACAGTCGCCTTCCCCACAGCTTTAGCGCTTATGACGCCGCCGGATGAAACAGTGACCACACTGATATTGTCTGACGACCATGTTACACTCTTATTTGAGGCGTTCGAAGGCAATACCGAAACGGTCAGCGTTCGGGATTCGCTAATATTTATCTTGAGAGAACTAGGAGATACGGACACGCGGTTTACAGGTACGGTTTCCGTATCTGTTCCTGTTCCTGTTCCTGTTTCTGTTTCTGTTCCGTTCCCCGCGCCGGCTTTTACAGTAACAATGGAAGTTCCTCTCTTTGTATTGTCCGCCTTGCTCGTGGCCGTTATTGTAACGCTTCCCTCAGCTCTCGCGGTAACAACGCCGTTGCCTGATACAGTCGCCACCTTGGTATCGCCGGAAGACCAATTGACGGACTTGTCAATTACTCCTTCCGCTGACACCCTGGCGATCATCGTTCCGGTCTGATCGATTATGAGAGAAAGAGCGTCAGGCGTCACATCGACTGCGGTTATCCTGGCGTCAGGGTTTACAGTAACGGTCAGGCTTGCGGAAAAACCGCCTGTATTTGTTGTCGCCGTGATAGTTGTGATCCCGGAGCTCATTGCCGTGACAAATCCAATAGAACTCACAGTGGCAACCGACGGGTTAGACGACGTCCATTTTAAAGTCTTGTCATCGGCGTCGGCAGGTTCAATCGTTGCCGTGATTTGCGCTGTGCCGTCGACTGTCAATATCAGGTTCGACGTGTTCAGGCGCAGGCCGGTGGGCGTCTTCGACGAATTTTCCGTCCCAAGACTTATTGTCACCGCCACTGTCGAACCCCTGTCAAGAATACTGCCTGCAGGCGGCGACTGCGAGATAACGCTCCCTTTAGGGACTGAACTGCTGAACGTTTCATTTGCTATAACCGAAAAACCAAGATTTCGCAAAGCGCTCTCGGCCGAAGCCCTTGTCATGCCGGCAACATCCGGGACTTTTACAGGCTCGCCGCCTTCGCTCACCGTCAGGACGACGGTTGTATTTCTGGCATGGGACGCGCCCGCCTCCGGTGATTGTGAAATCACCCTGTCCTTAGCCACCGTTCTGCTATACGTTCTGAATACGGATACATTGAACCCCAGCGAAGTCAATGCGTTTTGGGCTGAACTCTCGGTTTGACCGACAACATTTGGAACGTTAATCAATGTCTGCGAACTTCTTATGGTAATCGAAACGCTGTCTCCCCTGTTAACCGGAGTGTTTGCGGCTGCGCTCTGCGAAATGACGGCGCCCACGGGAACAGTCCCGTTCTTTTCGTAGTCAACGATGACGGATAACCCGGCGGAGGATAACATAAAACGCGCCTCGGCCTCGCTTAAGCCGACCACATCGGGCATAGGGAAGGATTCGCCGCCACCGCTGACGACTATCGAAACCACGTCATTTGGGCGAAGGGTTTTTCCGGGCGCGGGGTCTTGAGAAATGACAAGTCCTTTTGCGACAGTTTCACTCATTTCATATGTGACATCGACCACAAGCCCCTGCTCCTGCAGCTCGCTCCTGACCTCCTCCTCCCGCCGAAACACAAAATCGGTGACAATGGCAGCGCGTTCACCAAGCGAGACTACCAGCTCAACGGTGACGCCGCTCATAATTTCACTACCCGCTGGAATGCTCTGCGACAGAATTGCGTCCTTTTCAACAGCGTCGCTGAATTCCCTCGATGTGACGGACAGCATAACACCGGCGTCTCTGGCCGCTTCCAACGCATTCTGATAAGTCATCCCAATAAAATCCGGTACATTAGTTATTCTCTCTTCGAATTTTTCATCGGGATCAAGCCCTCCCGAAACGACGATTTTTATCGCGGCGCCAAGTTTAAGCTCGTCGCCACTCTTGCTGCTCTGCGAGATTACGGCGCCGCTGACGGATACAGGGTTGTACTCAACTTCGATTTGCACTGTAAAACCCAGATCCTCCAAAATCTGAACAGCCTCATCGACGTTCAGGCCGGTTATATCGGGGACTATCGCGGTTTCAACCCCTCCGCTTATAAACACCCGAACAACGGTATTCCGGGCAACAACAGATCCTGCGCTAATATCCTGAGTAAGAATCATATTAGCCGGTACTGTTTCAGAAAACTCCTTGCCCACAACAGAACACAGCAGGCCAACTTCTGTCAGGCGGCTTTCCGCCGCTTCAAGCTCATTGTTTATGACAGACGGAACGCGGCTCATACCTTCCGGTATTTCTATGTCAGTTTGGAGCCCGGAATTAAACCCTATCATACCAAAAGCAAAAAGCGCGATCATAGTCAATACAAGTGCTGCGGCGACTGACGCCCCTATCTTCGCCCAATTAGGCCATCTGTACAGATCGGTTATCTTAATTCCGCCTCTCCTGCGCTCGACCTTCGCGTCCGCTGTCAGTTCACGCGTAAAAGCCGCCATATCGGGCGTCCGATCCTCAATTCTGACGTTTAGAGCGTTCAAAATAGCGTTTTCCAGGTTTGGATCGATCTCTACGTTAAATGAAGAAATCGTTTTTAGGACATCCTTCCCTTTCCCCTCGAAAAACGCCCTGCGCTCCATCGCGTCAGGCGGCGTGCAACCGGTTATCATCCTATAAAGGGTGGCGCCGACGGAGTAGACGTCTGTATGGGGCCCATGGTCGCCTCTGCTGCGGTATTGCTCTTCAGGAGAATAACCGGGTTTTATAATAACCGTCAGGCTGCGGCTGTATTTCGTTGTGGCAAATCGCGCCGCGCCGAAGTCGATGAGCTTTGCGCCGCCATTCTTTGTTAAAAATATATTGTCAGGTGAAATATCACGGTGGAGTATCCCATTCTCATGTACAATCTCCAGGGAGCGGATGATTGGCGCCAGAATCGCGATAGCCACCTCAGGAGGAATAGTCCCTTCCCGTTTGAGCCTTTCTGCGAGAGTCTCACCTCTGAGCAACTCCATGATAATGTACGCAGTTCCATTCTCCTCAAAGCTGTCGTAAACATTGACAATGCCTTCCATGTCAGTGAACTTCGCGAGTCGTTTTGACTCGTCGATAAATTTGCTGCGCCCATCCTCAAATTGCTCTCTCTTGTCGCCGCTGAAAACAGTGACCTTTGTCTGACCTGGGGCTCTTGTTGAAAACTCTGACGGAAGGTACTCCCTTATCGCTACAGGCCTGTCGATCAGGTTATCCCATCCGGAATATGTCACGCCGAAGCCACCTTTACCTATAGCGCCGCCTAAAGTATACCGCTCTCGTAGCCGAACCCCCGGCGGCATAAGCGTTGTATCCGCCGCAGGCACACCCTCATAAAAGCCGCAATGTGGACATACAGTGAATTCACTGTCAAAACGATTCATACAATTAAGACAAATCTTTAACATAATACACTCCGCAATTCGTCCCTTTTCAATCTATGTATTCTTTCTGTTTTCTTTTCTTTGACGTTATTTAGCGTTGTTTAACGTTGTTTGGCGTTGTTTAACGTTGTTTGGCGTTGTTTAACGTTGTTTGGCGTTGTTTAACGTTGTTTGGCGTTGCTTAACGCTGTTTGGCGTTGCTTAACGTTAACCAATTTACCCTATTAGTTTAGCACATAACTAGCTTTATTGCCATGAAACCAATGCAACACGTCAGTCGTCCGCTCCTGAGATATTATAAAATCGGATTATCATATGATCCGGGCTTCAGAGTATATGAATCGTCAGTCACATCAACAAACCGCTTGACTAAGGCGCTATACTCGTCTTTTGAGACAATTTGGTCATCTATAATATAGTAGTAGAAGTCATCGCCCTCTTCATAATAAAGCGACGTTTCATTTCGTATTTTATCAGCCTCGTCTAAATACTCGGCAAATCCGTCTGTCTTCTCTTGAGTATTAATGTACTCAATAATATAACTCAATTCATCTCTTGATTCCCCGTTTGCAAATGAATATACATACGTATACCCGGTATACCTGTAATACCCATCCCTTAAAACGCCGTCAAGCACAAGCGCGTGTTTTTTGGAGAGCGAATCGTATTTAAATAGTAAAAAGTCGCCCCCCATCGTTCCGCCGCCACTGATCCCTCTTACAAGAATCTCAGCCTTGCCGTCCCGGATACTCAGGAACGCGGTGTTTGTAGGATAGCCCCACACCCCTAACAGATCAGTATCCATCAATGATATCAATAACTCGTGAGTTCCATCATTGTCCAAATCAACCATACAGCTCTCTATTTCAATACTGCCCCAGTCAGTATCAGACGAAGCTGAGATAATCGCGTCATAACCGCCTGCGAGCAGGAATTGCGTGTATATCTCGCGATCCCTTTGGAATTCTTCGCTTCTGGATACGTTGCTCTTGAGCGACGCTCCCTGATTTTCCTCGCCTTCGCCTCCCTGACCATAGCCGCTCGCATTATCATCGTTGATTGTGACAGTGTTTGTGCTTTCGATCCAGTCAACAGCGCACCCCAGGGCTTCGGCGACAAACCTGATAGGGATCATGGTCCTGTCGTTAAGCAGTATCGGTTTGACGTCCATCTCAACATTCCGGTCTACGCCGGCTTCGTTGACAATCAGTACGGGATCCCCGATCGTCAATGACAGAGTTACATCATCACGCGTAATTGTAACGAGTTCCAGTTCATCTTCCCATACGACATCTGCAAGTAGTGCTTCCACTACAAACCGGACAGGGATGTAGGTCCTGTCGTTTTCTATAAAGGGTTGCTGATCGGGGAATACGATCGCCACTCCGTTAACCTCGACCCTCACGTCCTCTGCTGACCCACTGTTCACATCCACGGTCGCGGCGACGCCTGAATTCCCCTCATCCACTGGGGCAATATGCTCCCCGCCCTTCTGGAGTATTAGCTCATCACCCGCTTGGATAGATTGCTTCTCGCTCACTTGGATAATTTGCTCCCCACCAGCAGCATTAACCACCGAAAAGGCGGAGGCGCCCAACCCGACGCCCAGAACCAGAATAGCAACCAACAATACTGAAATTAATCTTTTCATAATCAAACCTTCTACCCCTTTCTTATTCCCGCCAGATTCTTGAAAAAAGTTAATTGCACAATGCCAACTGAATAAAGCCAAATACATAAGATTAAGTTGCACAAGATCAATTGCATATGATCAATTGCATAAGATCAATTGCACAAGATCAATTGCATATGATCAATTGCATAATAAGAATAACTATTTCCCTTAACTATGTCAACTTTTATGATAAACCACAACATATGCATTAAAAAACGCTTGACAGGTATCTATCAAATTCGCTTCCGCCACATAAAAAAGTCGTTACAATTCAATGCTGTTTTAATAGCACAAACCATTGATCGCGTTCTTTCCGGCGGACTTAAACCGTTTAAAAAATCATTTTAATCGGCCCATGCAGTTCTTCGTATCTGCTAACGGCAGGATGATCAAAATAGTCGCGGTTCCATACATTTTCCTCCAAATCCAGGTACGGCGTCGAGCCCGGCGGCGCCGCTAAATTGACTTCCTCGCGTGTTGACATTAATAATGCGCCCAATCTGGCTATCTCCTGCAACAGTATGTGGATCAGCCCGTAGGGCAGTTCTTCTATCGACGCCAACGCCGCGCGGACAGAGTCTGTGTCGTAACGCTCGTCCATATCTTGTATGATAGTGTCAATAATGCTCATTTTTTTCTCCTCTTAATTCGTATTATAAAAAAACGGGCCGCAAGTTTTCACAAGAAGCCCGTTTTTTTATAATGTTTGTTTAACGCTTAGTAACTTACGGCCCAGGAACGCCAATAAAAAACGAGTTGTTTAAGCCGGAAGTTGCTAATCGCCGCGCGAACAGGCGCGGCGCCAGCGCCTCACGCTCGTGAGGCGAGGGGAACCGCGCTTCGCCGAGCTGAGTTGGGTTGCGGGCGAAGCCCGCTTTGGTATTTTACTATATTCCAACGCTCTGTTAAATCAACCTTAAATCCTTTATGTTAGAGCCGTTGCCCTTGATGTCGTATACAAGCGTATAGCCTGCAAGCGGGCCGTTCGTAAACTTGTATGCGCCGTCCAAGTTTGCATTGTTGCCGTTAAGGTTAATTGAGTAAGTGAAGACTTCCGAGGCGCCATCCAAGTACGTTTGGACATAATTAAACGTCAAAACCCAGATCCTGCTATTTTTAGCGGTCTCAACCATGCTGACGAAATTCTTCGTGCTCGTCGTAGCATAATCCGGACCATTTTTCATATAAGGCCCAAAAGTGCCCTGACTGCTAACGCCTTTGGAATTCTCAACAAACCAGTGGATATAGTATACTCCGGGTTTATCTACAGAAACCTTGCCGTCAGCCGGGATATCAATCCAATCTGCATCCGCGGCGTCATAAGCGGGTTCCAGAGGATTGAGGTTGATCTTATACTTTTTCACAGCGACGGTCGCGTTTATGCCCGCCGTGTCTTCCGCTAAGACTTCAAGCTGAACGTTAATATCTTCAAACGTCCAGAAAGCAGTCTTGACGTCAGCGTAAACAACCGGCCTTGGAACGTCGGTTATACCAGCCGCGCCTGATAATATCGCGTTAGCCATAAGAAGCCATCCCGTCTGGAACCGCGCCCTGGTGGTAATGTCCTCGTTTATGGCGGTGACCTGCGTGTTGCTCCCGGGGCGTATCCCCGTGACCGCCATAACCGATCCCTGTACATTGCCGTTGTTGCCTGAAGCTGCGCCTTTACGCCCGCCCAGATAGACGTCGGGTACGTTCGAGAACGCCGCCAGTTGCTTTACATCGCTGCGCAACGAAGTGTACTTGTTGTTGCTGAACGAGAAAATCTGGTCGTACGGCCCGAAGTTAGAAGCGATGATACTGCTTCCTGACCAATCAGCTTTGCCGACGATTTCCGCAGTGCCGCTCATCGTCTTGGCCGCGACGGCGTCAGTTCCCAGCGCGTTCGCAGCGCTAAGATTTGCGGCGGTGATGCCATACAGGAACTGAGGGATGTTGGCGGAAGCGGCTGTTGAAGCTGTTCCCACAAACACCGCGCCAGGGCCTGTGTATGAAGAATTAAAGTAGCTGCTGTCGTCGAATTCCAGTGAGTCGTATACGAACCGCATAATCGCGGTGGCGCCCGGTTGGGCAACCGCGATGACCGGCTTGACGAGCTTAGTTGCCCTGCTGCCGTCCGGCGCGGCGTTTCCGCCGTCAACGCCATATATACTCAGCGCGCGCGGCCCCCAGACAGCGTTAT
>JGI24702J35022_10001138_pt1 | contig 16525 bp, 8 predicted proteins | sample TergutTh196P4_FD_35022 | JGI IMG/M metagenome (IMG submission 35022)
GATGTTGCGTTTACAGGCGGCAGACAGGCCATAAACGTCGATTATGACTTCGGCGACGCCTGGAAGGTAAAAGCTTTTCTGTGGGATAAAGATTCGTTTGTGCCATTGGTGGAGGCAAAGGTAATTTACGGCTATTAAGGGCTACTAAGGGACTACTAAGAAATGAAATGCTAAGAAAAGCCCTGCATCTATCACGGCAATATACGGATAAAATCACAAAAGGTCGGCGCGAAAAACTGTATTTTTCGCGCCGACCCAAGTTAAGCTCGCATGGCGTCGCTGCAACGCTGAATAGTCACAACTCGTAATTAACTCTATTAAAAAAAACATGGAAATCGTGAATAGATTCTGCTATACTGGCGTAGCCGACCATATAGTATCGTTGTTTTCTGATCAAGAAACGATGACTTGGTGTACGGCAGATCATTTATTCAAGAGATAAATATCTCTGTGCCGTACAGTCCGAGGTGTTGTTGAACGTGATTGAAAAACTTGAACTTTCCGGTAATGTGGTTAGCATTGAAAGGATGCTGAAATAAATGAAGGCAACCGTCAGATTATCAGATGAAGAGTATGAAGCTTTAAGCCTCGAATATGAGGAGAATCCACCGGAACTATCGGGTTCGCCTGGCTTTTTGACCAACATGCGCGAACAGCTTTTGGTAACTGAATTGCTGTCTCCTGATTATGCTCGAATCGTTAATAAAAAAGCGCGAGCAATGTCTTTGTCGCCTTCGGAGGTCATCCAACACGCGATTAAAGAGCAATTGACAGAAAACATATGAACCGCAAATGCGCGGTTCTCCCACTATGTTGATTAGTATTCCCAGAGCGCGTCTACTCCTCAATGCCGAGATGAAATGCATGACGATTTAGCGCTTTAAAGGGGTATTGTGCCATTTTGGCACAATACCCACTCGAAGCGCACCGTCACAAATTGCTACCAGCCACCTATTGAACAGACATAGATATAAGAGGGCTACCGCTCTATTTAGCGCGGTAGCCCCTTGACTGCGAGAATTTTGCGCTTATTCCTCTATTGCTGCTCTAACAATTCTTCTTAAAATATTACTTAACTTAATGTTGCGTTTTTAAGTGTTTGTGGTATACTATCTTTGAGGAGTTGATTATATGCCAAACATTAAACCTGTATCGGATTTAAGAAACTATAATGAAGTGCTCAAGAACGTAGATATGGGGCAGCCTGTTTTCCTTACAAAAAACGGACGAGGTCGATATGCTGTTTTGGACATGCGAGAATATGAAGCAACACAGGCGACAATGAAATTGATAACCGAATTATCCAAAGGTGAACAGAGCGCGAAAGAAAAAGGCTGGCGAACCGCAGAAGAAGTTGAAGCTCGACTGGGAATTATGTAATGAGCAATATCCACTATACCCCTGAAGCGGAAGATGACCTTGCCGGAATAAAGGAATATATTACAGAGGAACTTGATAATCCTATTGCGGCAATAAATACAGTTACAAGAATTACAAAGCGGATAAGGTGTTTAGAACAGTTCCTGGAAATGGGAGCGCAGTTATCCGCGATTATTAACATTGTTTCGAATTATCGATATCTTGTTTGCGCGAACTATATGGCGTTTTACCGTATAGAAGGGAAAGAAGTGTATATTATCCGTATTCTATATGGCTCGCGTGATTGTGTTAAAACACTGTTTGGTGAATTCCCGCCGGATAAAACTGAGTAAAAATAATTTGTTTGACAATGGCTAATTTTTTATGATACCTGGGATTCATGATGTTTGAGCAAGAATTATTGGAGATGTGGTTGTGTTGGGGGATTCGTGGATTAGATTTTTTGTTTTTTCTTTCACAGCTTATCTAAACGTTTTTTCGATTTTCGGAGTTTTCGTAGGGTTTTCTGTTGACAAAGCGGTCGCAAAAGCCGCAAAAGCCGCAGACGACGCTGTTGAAGCAGCGGAGGAATAGTCGCTTATGATCGTGATTGCTTATGGTGGCGAAATCGCCAAAAACGCTTATGACGCCTTAGCCTCGTCGGATATTGCTTTATACCTGGACACGGGTATGGCTGTATCTATTAAACCGAACCTTGTTGTTGCTTGCCCTGCCAGCGACGGCGCTACCACGCATCCGGAAGTCATCGAGGGAATCATCATGTTCCTGAAAGACTTCGGCGTAAAGAATTTGAAAATCATTGAAAGCTCCTGGGTCGGTGAACGTACGAAGCGCGCGTTCAAATACTGCGGGTATGAGGAGCTTAAGCGCAAATACGGCATACCCCTCATAGACCTCAAAGATGACGGATACTCCTCTTACAGATATGGTGAATACGAGATTGCAATTTGCGACGAGGCAATGAGCGCCGATTTTTTGATTAACGTACCGGTGCTCAAGGCTCACTGTCAGACGCGAATGACATGTTGCATGAAAAACCTGAAAGGGTGCGTTCCAGACGCTGAAAAGAGAAGGTTCCACACGCTTGGTATCCATAAACCTGTCGCGGCTCTGAATATGCTCGTCAAAACAGGCTACTGTGTTATTGACGGCATTTGCGGAGACCTCTCACACGAAGAGGGCGGCGCGCCTGTGACCGCGGACCGGATAATCGTGGGCAGAAATCCGCTGCTGCTTGACTCTTACTGCGCGGAGCTTCTTGGTTACAGACCGGATGAAATCGGATATATACAATATGGAAAAGCGTATGGAGTTGGAGAGTACTATAACAGTGAAACGCCACTGGTAGAACTTAATCCGCAGGTAAAACCAGTCCTTGACATAAAAAGAAACAGAGTTTCCGAAATATATAAAAGGCTCATTAATGAGGACGCAGCTTGCTCGGCTTGCTACTCGTCGCTTATATACGCGCTGCGCAGGCTTGACGGCAGAAAACGGCGCGTTGAGGGAAAAATCCACATCGGGCAGGGCTATAAAGGCAAGAGCGGCGACGGTATTGGGATAGGAAACTGCGCCATGGGTTTTGATATTTGCGTACCAGGTTGCCCGCCCAAGGCGACGGATATCGTCGCGGCATTGGGTAGGTAATATACTAGCGTTCAATAGGATTTGCCATTTCTTGCTTGTCTTATTTTTGCCCTGATGTGATATGCGCCGGGAACATCATTTGCGCTATAAACTGTTTTTTGAAAACTGGGTTTGTCGATAGTTCGACATATTTACTGCGCTCGCGGATATCCTCAAGCGCCCTTCGCGCGTCGTCAGAGCATAACGCGAGCGCCGCGCCTTCCCCTGCTGTGTTTCCCAGCGATCGCGCGACCGGCAGAAACCTTCTCGGGAACAATCCGATCCGTGCTGCGCTAAGCTGATCCATGAAGCTGCCAAAGCCGCCTGCCAGGATGAATGTTTTCACATGTCCCTCAGCGACGCCCGTGTGGCGCAATAGAGCCTGTATTCCCGCTGCTATCGCCGCTTTGGCTATTTGCAGTTTCCTGATATCTATTGCCGATATGTAAACTCCGCCGCCACCCTCAGTATTTAACCAGAACACATTAGTTCCATCGATCCTGTCAATATACGCGGCAAAACTCTGATCCAGCGCGTCGGCGCCTCGGAACCTCCCAGTTTCATCGACCACCCCCGCGTCGAGGAGGAGCGCCAGCGTATCAAGTAACCCCGAACCGCACAGCCCGCGCGGAATCCTGTCGCCTATCACCGTTGTTTTCAGCCCGTCTTCCCATCTTACATGGCTTATCGCGCCTCTGATAGCCGCCATGCCCATCGCGATTTCCGCGCCCTCAAAAGCTGGGCCTGCGGCGGTCGCGCAGCAGTAATATGTTCCGCCTGTTTTCAGGACAATTTCTCCGTTTGTTCCGATATCGACGTAAACGGCGGGTTCTTCCGCGTCGGGTAGACCTGCCGCCAGCATCCCTGTCGTTATATCAGCCCCAACATACGACGAAATTGCCGGCGCATAGTATATTCCGGCGCTTTTTTGTATAGGCAGATCTTCCCATGATGGAAACTCGCAGCCGAACAAACTGACGGGCGTATACGGCGCAGTTCCCATGCTTGCAGGGGAGTATCCGGCGGCTAGGTGTTCCATTATCGTGTTGCCTGTAATTGAAACGAGTTCTATGTCCTCAGCGTCCCTGTTGGAGGCTTCGCATGTTTGGAGTATTAGCGACGCAATTTGCTTTCGGATAAGCTGCGTCAGCGTTTCATGTCCATTTTCGACGCAGTATTGGATACGACTGACGACGTCCGCGCCAAATATCCGCTGAGCGTTGCCGTCGCTCGCCGTCGCTAACAGCTCAGATGTTGCGATATCGGTCAGATGTGCGACGACCGTCGTAGTGCCAATATCAACCACGACGCCAAGACTTGAGCGCAGCGCTTTCTTCGGGGATTGCGAGACAACAACACTTGATTCAGCAATAATCATTTCGGAGTCGTCAGGAATATGGACGTCGGAGTCGCCAGAAATTATCGTTTGACATGCGAGTGATTCCTTACCATCCGATCCCAACCGGATACGGCACTTGCCGCACTTGCCATAGCCGCCGCAAGGCGCGTCAAAAATGACCCCGGCGTCAGCGAGGCATTTGTGAAACGTTTCGCCTGGCGCACTTTCAGTTTCTCGGATTAGTTTGCCACCCTTGTAAATTTTAATTTTCGAGACCATATACGCGTCTCCCTTATTGTGCCCCACCTGCTTTATGTGGACAGTTCCCCGAAGAGCGACCAGGAGTTGCTGTGCGTTATTGTCGCGTTGACAAATTTGCCTACCAGTTCGGCGCTGCCCAGCATATGAACCAGCCTACCGCCGTTTGTGCGGGCTTTTAGCGGATAACGATCGTCGTGAGATTCGCTGTCCACAAGCGCGCGTACTGTTTTTCCAACGTATTGGGCGTGTTTTTCTTCGGAAATGGCATTTTGCAGATCGATGAGCCGGTCGAATCGAACCTGTTTTTCCTCGCGCGTCGAAGTATCCTCAAGCTCCGCCGCCGGTGTGCCGGGGCGTTTTGAGTATATAAAAGTGAACATCGCATCGAACCGCGCGCGCTCCACCAGACGCAGGGTATCCTCGAACTCTTCCTCCGTTTCGCCTGGGAAGCCGACTATAACGTCGCTCGTTATTACAATGTCAGGCATTAATCCACGCGCGGCGGCGACTTTATTCAGATACCCCTCGCGTGTATATCCTCTGTTCATCAAGCCCAGGACGCGGTCGTTTCCCGACTGGAATGGCAAATGTATATGCTTTGCTGCTTTTTCACATTCCGCCATCGCCCGAAACAAATCGACTGACGCATCTTTTGGATGGCTGGTCATGAAGCGGATCAGAAAATCGCCTTCGATATCGTTGATTTTACGAATTAGGTCCGGGAATCCAGTGAGTGTATCTTCTGCGATATAAGAGTTTACGTTTTGCCCAAGCAGGGTGATGTCCTTATACCCCTGCGCGATAAGGGTTCTCGCCTCTTCCAGTATAGCGTCCAGGGAGCGGCTCCGCTCCCGCCCCCTGACATAAGGCACTATGCAGTATGAGCAATAATTGTTGCATCCGTACATGATCGGTAGCCACGCTTTGATAGCGTTGTCACGGTGAGAGGACAGCCCCTCGGCAATCATGCCATCCTCCACATCCGTGTCAAACAACCGTCCTTTTGCGGTAAGCGTCCGGAAGAGCAGCTCTGGAAAGCGCCACAGCTTGTCCGGTGAGAACACCAAGTCTACATGCCTATATGACTGACGTATCTTTTCAACTGATTCAGGTATTCCGGCAAGGCAGCCGCAAAACGCAATGATTTGCGACGGTTTCGCCTTTTTTGTGTGAATAAGCGCGCCTACGTTTCCAAGCGCACGGTTTTCAGCGTTTTCGCGTATTGCGCATGTGTTGATGGCAATTACATCCGCCTTGAATTCATCATCCGTGAGTTCATACCCCATCTCTTGGAGCATCCAGCGGAGCTTTTCGCTGTCAGCCTCGTTTTGCTGACAGCCATATGTATCAACATACGCGTAAGCGTGAGCGCCGCGTTCTTTCGACGCATTACGGACGCGGCGCATATATTCTTTTTGCTTATCTATTTCGGTTGCAGGTATCTGTTTTCTTGCGATCATCATTTCCCCCGAAAATCTCTAAACGCGGGCATAACTGGAACATACGTATCTGAGCGCCATAGGAATACGCATATACTGTAACCGCCTGACGCGAACGCTCCGTTGACATTGTCCGGCATGCTCAGCCTCACGCTAAACGCGCCGGTTTCCCCGCTCGCTAACGTTTGGGAATCATCAGCATCATAGTATTTCATCTTGCCATCGTTTGTATATACAGCGACAATCATCATCAAGGGGAGAGTTTCAAGCTCGGTGTTAGTGTAACTGAATGAAATATTCACAACATCCAAATCAAACGGCTCTATTACATTACCCGCGTCATCTTTAAAAACAGGAATTGAAGAACCTTGATACAAAACCAAACCTGCTGTGGCTATTTCGAGCTGTTCCAGCGCCGAGGCGTAGCGGTCCGGACCCGCAAATGGATCGGCATACCATTGTTTTGCTATTTGCAGGGCGGCTTGCAAGTGGTTGAAACTGGTCGCCGTGTAATCAGAGCGCTTTAATTGCTCACATTCCGTTATCGCAGCTCCCAGGGCGTCCTTAAGATAAGGCTTGTACGACTCTATTTTCCATAGCTTGACGTCGTCAAGTTGCAAAGAAGACGTAGTCGGCGCATCGTGATAAAACTGCAAGGTTATTCTCCCGTCTTTGATTTCAACGGGGTGACTGAAATGCTCCCACGCGCCGTTATGCGGTATGGTATAGTTCAGCGTGGCGGCGCCATCAAAACCAGTCAACCGCAGCTCGCACACATTCGGCGCGGAGTTGTAGAGTTTAGCCCAGAACTCAACTAGATAACTGCCATTGGGGAGGTTTGAAACAGTTTGGGTAGCCGTCACTGTTGTCTGTCCGCCGCTATTGTAAGTATAGAGCTTATAACCTTCCATAATAGCATCGTTGCTGTCGACGCCATAACTACCGGATCGGGTCTGAGTCATAGTCCATCCATTGGTGTTGCCTGTCTCAAACCCGCCGTTTGTGACGGAGTATTCAGTTAAGTCAAGTTCCTCCAACGGATAATACAGATAATCAATGAAAATGTCATTGCCTGTTCCATTGTTGTCACTCGCTTCCCTGATCAGCGTAACTGTATTTTCGCCCGCTTGCAATGGAATGGTTATCTGAGCTTCACCCCACGATACTTGGCTGTTTGACGGCCTGAATCGCGGCAGTCTTATAACCTGCGACAACGTTGTGTCGCCATTGGGATATATATGCAGCGTTCTTGTAGTCGCGTTGCTATTCCTGTACACAATTTTTACTGCATACCGTCCGGCTTCTTTAACTTTGACGCCCTCAAATCTTACCCCTCTTCCTGTCGATGTCAAGTTTTGAGCGTATCCTGTCCCGGAAAAGCCGCTTGTGGAGGAGCTTACCGAGGCACCTCCAAGCAACGCCGCGTTTTCCGCCTCGACAATATTACTGTATGAAGGCATTTGGTACGTTTCCCCGCCTATTGACAAACAGTCGATCAACGCGCCGCCGGAGGATCCTGTTCCATATACCCAAACGCTGTTTCCACCCCTTTTCAGATTTAAAAGCACAACGGTCTCTTCCCAAATATTGTTGCTTCTGCCCGAAAGAGCTACCGCCGCCGTCTCGCTTCCCGACGCGACGCTCAGCGTGGTGTCCATATCTGCCTGATAGCGGATATACACCGGATACAGGCCGGCAGATTCCATCAGGAAGTTTATACCGACCGCGTCGGACGAAGTGTTAAGCCCCGTGACATAGCCGTCGCCGCTGAAACCAACGACTGCGTTGCTGAATACCGCATCTCCGAAGATAATTCCATCCTCAAACTCGAAGGAGGTTCCATCGATCTTTTCGCCGGTGACTTCAACCGCCATCGCGAGTCCTGTGTCGCCAATCTTAACGTAACAAATCGCGCCATCGACGCAATAGCCGCTTGTCGACGCCTTAAGTGAGTCGACGGTTATTTTCGCTTCAAGACGGGCACTACCGAGTTTTACAACTACATTCTTCAGGTAACCACTGTGAAACTTCAGCAAATAGCCTCTGGGCGCGATGTCAGTGTAAGCGCCGGTTCTAGCGCCGATTTTCAGCGTGTACGCCACGTTGTCGTTATCATAACTCGCGTTGCAATCGTAGGTGGTAGTCGTGAAGACTCCGTTTAGGTAGTCTTCAGTCTCGCTGTCGTCCTCGTAATGGACAAAACCGAAATTTCCGTCCTCAACCGTCGGATAGATGTCAAGCGTAATTTCGTCAACCGGCTTTTCGCCCCAGTATTGTGTTAGTGGGTACATGGGAATGATTGAGCCTTCCTTAACGAACAGCGGCAGCACTTCCGCCGGCGCGTCATAAGACATAGATACGCCTCCATCGTAAATCAAGGGGGCGTTAAAATAGTCATACCAGTGGCCTTCCGGTAGATACACTTGTTTTCTGGTCGCGTTTTCAATAACAGGCGCAACGAGGAAACTCGGGCCTGCCATAAATTGGGTAGCCATATTGTATGTATTCGGATCGTTCGGATACTCCATTACCATCGGGCGGACATATGGTATGCCTGTACCGCCGAGGCCATATCCTTTCTCGATGCCGATACCTAGGATGTTATCCGCCGTTAACGAGTACATATATGGCTTAAGTTCGTAGCGTAAATTGATATAAAACCTGGATACGTCTTCTGACTGATGCGTCCACGGCTCTTTCGCCTCAACGCCATCGCAGTAATGGAAGCGATGGATCGGCGTGAAGCACGCAAGTTCTATCCAGCGTTTGTAAAGCGTGTTATCAATGCTGCTAAAGAATCCGCCGATATCAAAACCCCAATAGTTGTAGCCAGTCAGCGACAAACTGATACCCAAGTTTACCTGTTGCGCAAGGGAATTGTAATCCCCATTTACATCGCCAGTCCATGGGGAAACGTACCTCTGGCTACCCGTATAGACTGAGCGCGACAGCAGCAGGGAGCGATCGCCATTCTCGTGGAGTTTATCGTACATCGTTTTATTGTGCATTATAGCGAACGCGTTTTTAACCTCGCTGATCGTTCCCCAGGCTTTACCAGGCTTATTCCAGAATAGCCAGTCCATATGGTATTTAGCCGGTTCGTTCATGTCGAGCCAGAATGCTTCGACGCCCTGGTCTAAAATCATATTATGCTGGTTACCCCACCAGGTTCTGGCGTTCGGGTTGAAGAAGTCCGTGAGACCGGAATCGCCGGCGCCTCGGTTGCCAAACGACAAGCCCCAAGGCCAGCGTATCACCTTTGTTTGGTCGGTATGATCCTTTGCAAAATAACCCATGGAGTTACCATAGACGTAGTCCGGCGGCGTTTGTCCGCTGACGGCGACAGCCGAAACGTTTGGGTCGTCAATAAGCCCCATCCGGATATTTAGGTTCTTCAACTTTTCAAGCATCGACACAGGGTTTGGAAAAAATGTTCTGTGCCAAGCGGTCGGGGTACACTGTGTGTCATACCATTCGATGTCCGCCATGATCATATCGATCGGTATTTTCTTATCCCTGTACGTTTGGGCGACGCTCTCAACATCGGTTTGCCTATACCCATAGTGGCATTGGATATTTCCATACGCCCACTCTGGGGCAAAGAACGTCTTGCCAATAATGTCAGTAAACGTCTTGGTCAGTTGTTTGATTTCCGGACCGTATATGAAATAATAGACCAGTTCGTTGCCGGGGTTCGGGTTATATGTCCCGAAGGAATACGCGCTTGAATTGGACTGCCCCAAATCGAACACTGTCCGGCTGGAGTTGTCAAACAAGATCGAATAACCCTTCGAGCTGACAAAATACGGATTCGAGGAATAATAACGGCCCTCCAACAGTTCCGTGGGTACGGATGAGTTAAGTATATTGCCGTAAGCGTCGTGGCTCCACATCGCAAGTTTTGTCCCCCGACGGTTAAAGCTAGCCAGTTTTTCGCCCAATCCCCAAAACTGTTCGTCGGCTTGAAGTTTGCTTTTGACAGTTAGCTCTCCGTCCGTCGTCCAACCCATACTCTCATTTTCGTTTTCGCATAGGATATTCCCTGATTTATCAAGGTATGTGATCTTAAACGGGTTCTTCTGGAAGCGCACAAATATATTTCCAGCGTCGATCTCGTAATAATCGGTTTTATCCACAACGTTCAGTGGCTTCGGATCCACTGCCTCGTTGACGACCGAGAATGAGTCGTAACGCCTGTCGAAATCTCCAAAAGGCTCCAGCCAAACTTTAACGGCGTTTTTGTCGACCGAATTGACTTTTACCTTAGCGTTATCCAGCGTGAAAGTTACCTCGCTCGATCCGCCCCCAGCAACGCCTTCGATCCCTCCGGCGTAAGTCCATGCCACAGGTTTGAGCGTTATATAGTCTACATTCATCTGACCGTTGTCGCCGCTGAGGTAGTAGATCGTAACTGTGTTTTCCCCCTCGCTCAGCGTGATGTTCCAAACGAAATCAGACCAGTTGTTCCAAGTCCTCGTCGACGGAAACTGTAATTGTTTGTACCTATTGCCGGAAGTGTAGTTGGTGGTGTTAATGAAAAGGCTAAGTGACCTTGCGTCATGGTCTTCATGACCGGCACCATATCGAATAACCATAGCGTAATCGCCGGCAACCGGCACATTGACCGTAAATCTTAGACCTCTGCCCGTCCCATTGGCCGGGTACGCTATATCATCGCCGGATTTGCCCGCGTGATTATCGGTGTCGAGCCCGATACCTCCCAACCTGGTCGCGTATGAAGTCGTTTCAGCCTCAAACATCCATGATAGGCTGATTTTGTCAAACCTAACATCCTCGCAATTATTAGCCGTATCATTTCGATACATGATAGTGTTTGTCCCCTGCACAAGAGTCAAGTTCTCCAGTTGCGTTTTCCAAGTTGTACCGTTGATCGTCCGCGTAAGAGAAGAATCGCGGACTTTTGTTCCATTTACGTATACGCTGACAGTTCTAGTTGAACCAGTACCGTTAGTGTAACGCAGACGGACGCCGAATTCAGCCGTTCTGTCAGCCTCGACGGTAAACGTAATACTCGCGCCGTTGGGGAGTCCGTCGACGTAGCCCAGCGCCGAATAATCATCTAAAGTCGAGCCGACTGAAGCGCCGGATAACACAGCGTCTTCAGCTTCGTATACTTCCCTGAACGTTTCAGCCGCAGCCAGTGAAACGTCGCTGTCACCCACAAAAGTAATCGAAAAGACCAAACAAGAAAGGATCGCCACGAGGGGTAAAACTAAAGCATAATATTTGCGTTTCATAAGTCTCCTCCTATAGTTAAAATTTTGATCTCCTTACAACAAAAGAACCGCGAGAATCCCCCTGATGTTTAATATAAAACAAGAGCGGAAAAGACAAGCATGTAACTGCAAATCTTTTTGACCGCGAGGATTGTTTGTGTAAATTTAATCTGACACTATCGCTGTTGTCTGCTACTATAGTACAAAGCGTCTCTACTGTAAAGTTAAATCTTTATTTGATGATTTCTTTTGTTTTGATTATTTTTTATGAAAAAGGGAGAATTATACGCTGCTGCCAGTATTAGCATTTTATCCACTGGTAATAATGATAATCTCAAAAGTAATATCTCTATAAATTCAAAAGCAAATGCTTGACAAATGCAAAAGTATTGGACATACTATCTTGGAGTGGTGAAATTGAAAAACAAGTATTTACCGAGAATTTCCGATGCAAAACTAGCGTTGGCGTTAAAGGCAATGGGGGCCGTTTTGATAGAGGGCGCGAAGTGGTGCGGGAAAACCAGTACTGCGGAAAACATCGCAAAAAGTGTCCTATATATGCAAGACCCTGATACCTTTGATGAAAATATGCTGAAAGCAAAGACGAAACCGTCTCTCTTGCTGGAGGGCAAAACTCCCCGCTTGCTTGATGAATGGCAGGTTGCGCCTGTGCTATGGAATGCCGTGCGGTTCGCGGTGGAAGTGAAAATGGGCGCTGGGGATATTGAAACAGCTTCGGAGAATCTGATGAAATTCAAAGCGAATATCGACACGGAACGAATGCAGGAACCATCTTTCCTTATGGTGCTTACTGCTACTGAAACCGCCTTTCAAATGGCAAACAACGTGTGGGTTGTTCCTCTTGGTTGCTTAAAGAATTGATATTCCATAATAACCGTCACTATTATAACCCCGGATTAGCGTTATTTGTGACAAGAAAAATACGTAATGTTAAACGAGAAAAGCATAATAAAATGATAATACATTAAAATATTCACAGTATTGACCTGGAAAAATCTTAATAATTTTACATCAGCAAAAATAAATACTATTGACAACGAAATGTGAAAATTTGATAATTATAGTATCGTACACAGGTTGAGTAACATATTATTGTGCTTAACTAGCACGTCATGTGGGTATTTCAATGTATATAATATGGATTGTCTGTGTACATTTACGGCGCGTGGTTTATCATGGTTCAACTGCGAAGCTTATCGATATTGCTTGGAGTGTTTTGCCGTGTGATTGCGGTTTCGGCGAAGCAGGGGGGCTTCTGGCTTGCTTTAAGCGGACTATGTGAATCGGGATATTGTTGCGGCATTTTTCTGGAAAAATGATTGTTTTTGTGTGGAAATACAGGGATATATGTTGCAAAAGTATCCATGAACCGAAATATACTTTATAAACTATTTAAAGGAGCGTTCAAGGATGAAAATAAAGAAAAAACTTACAAGAATCCTCGCGACGGTTTTAGTGCTCGCGATGATGGCGGGCTCTTCGCTGTTAACTATCGTCGCAACCGCTGAGCTAGCGGATGATTTCGTTCCAACGCCCGGATCTGTTTTCCAAGATCACAAAGCGGACGCGGGCGACCGCCTGGACGATATCCTCTCGCAGATGACGCTGGACGAAAAAGTTACACGTTCCAAAGGGTCGGGAGCTATTACCCGTCTGAACCTAAACTCGCAGAGAAGCGGGAGCGGCGAAGGTCTTCATGGCGTTGCTTGGGAGGCGCAGGCTACCGTTTTCCCGAACTCTCTAGGGATCTCGCAATCCTGGGATAAGGAACTGCTATGGAAAATCGGTGAAGTTATCGCGAAAGAGTCCCTCTCCGGTGGCGTCACGAGCGCCGGGAGGCTTGCCCCGGTCGTCGATGTCCTGCGTGACCCGCGTTATGGGCGCGCGTATGAGACGATGGGCGAGGATCCTTTCCTTATTGGGTCGCTCGCGACGGCGATGGGCAATGGGATGGTTCAAAGAACCGATGAGGGATACATACAGTTTCTCCCCATTTTGAAGCATTTTATGGGTTACAACGCTGAAGTGAACCGCCTTTGGATACCAAGTTCACTTACTCCAAGAGCCACAAATGAGTACTACATCAAACCGTTTAAGTATCCTGTCGAGGCAGGAGCCTCAAAATCGCTGATGAATTCGTACCCCCTCGTCAACGGAAAGCCGATGTCAGTCAACCCGCTGCAGCATGACCTGCTGTTCAAGTGGACTCCCGACTATCCTGGAACGAGCCACTACGAATACTCAACAATGAACGACTACGGCAGTGGGTCGAGCATGTATGTCCACAGCCAGAGGTACTTCGGTGACAATACGCTTGGTAGACCGCTCGGCGCCGCGCACGGCATTCTCAACGGGCAGATGGCGTGGAGCTTCAGGAGCTACGGCGGGTTTACTACCACCGGTTTGGAATACGAAGCGTTGGCTCGTGGCATGGCGACTGAAAAAGACTATGAGGAAGTCGCCCGCCGCTCGCTCGCCCTTCAACTGCGCATGGGCGATATGGACCAACTGGGGCTGCAAAATCCGTTCTTGGTCAACCCGACGGCGCGGTACCTGGCTAACAGGGCCGCGCAAAGGGTAGTCAACAAAGAAGTAGCGCTGGAAGCGTCCCAGGAGCAGATCGTCCTGCTGAAAAACGACGGGATACTGCCTCTGTCAGGTGAAGACGTCTCGAAAGCAGTTTTGCTCGGGCCGCAGAGCGACCAGGTCCTAAAGGACTTCTATTCAGGAAGCTACGGGTATTTCATAACAATAAAAGACGCGCTGGAAAATAAGCTTGGTGCGAGCAATGTATTCTTTAACAGAGCAATCGACACAGTAGCGATCAAGTCCGTTTCAAACGGTATGTACCTTACCGGCGGAACGAGCACGACCGTTTCCAACTCAGGCTCTTCCGGCAACGCCCAGGTCGCTGTAAACGGGACGACGAAGCCTACATCGGTCAACGACACCACGAACCGCGCCGCGTTGTTCGAGGTTTACGACTACGGCTCCACGAACTGGCTCATGCGCACCCCAGTCAATGGACGTTACGTGCAAGTCGCTAACGGAGGATCCGGCAATACGAACCAGAATGCCACCAGAGCGATGTACAACAACACGACCGCCCCCGCCGAGGGCCTCCTCAACCAAACCACGTCCGGGCAGAACCTGCAATATTCGAATTTTCAGAAATTCCGCCTTATCCCGACCGACGACGGGCATACCGCGATTTACCACCTGCTTTCCGGCAACGGAATAAACGGAGGCACGCCGCTTGCTTACGACGTTGACGACGAGGATATCAATAGGGGCAGCTACCTCTATGTCACCACCGCGAACCCTGCAAGGGTGCAGGCTGACGTCGTCAACACAAACGGCCCGTGGCAAAGCGAGTACAACGTGACGAGCCGCGTTGACACAGTGCCTAACGACGGCATGATCGACAATCTGCCAAACAACAGCTTCAAATTCGATTTCGAGCCTATCCAGACAGTCGAGCAAGCCGCGAACGCGGCAATAGCTGCGGCGGCTGATCCGACAGCCCCGATCATCCTTGTTGTAGGCACGGAGCCGCACACGAATTCAAGGGAAGGCGTCGACCTTTACAAAACAGGCCTCAGCGCTCAGCAGATGCGTCTCATCAACTACGTCACCAATGATTTGAGTCGCGACGTCATTGTACTTATCAAAACAGGCAACCCGATGACGATCGACAAGACTGTGCAGAACAACCCGAGAGTCAAGGCCATCCTCGTGATAGGCGCTACAGGCCAGGAAGAGGGTTCGGCTATCGTCAGCGCACTATTCGACGACGGTTACAGCGTCCCCGCCACTGGTTGGTCGCCAGCCAACACCGGGATATTCACAATGAACACCGGTTCAGGTACAAACGGGCCGAACCAGCCATTCCCGTCCTATCCGGGCTATCTGCCATCAACGACAAACAGGACTATCCCCGCTTACGCTCCCGCCGGGCGCCTTTCGGCGACATGGTACGACGGAATAAGCCAGATGCTCGGGGCGAGCGAGGAACATCCGCCTGCATCATTCGTCTATCCGCCATTCGACGAGGTTACGAATGACAACATGAGCAACATGAACGGTACGATTCCAACAGGGTTGCTTACATATGACATAATCAAAGGCGAGCGCACGTACATGTACCTCAACGCGAAACCGCTCTACGCTTTCGGGCACGGATTGACTTACACTCCGTTCACCTACTCCGACCTGGCAGTATCGGCTGTTTCCAACGGTAAGTTCACGGTATCGGGCAAAGTGACGAACGCCGGCACAAAGTATACAAGCGACGAGGTCGTCCAGATTTACAGTACGTTTGCGGGAACGCCATCGCGTATCAAGCAGCCCAACCTGAAACTGATAGCGTTTGATCGTATCAAGAAGATCGCCCCCGGAGAGACGAGGAGCTTCAGCTTCGATGTCGACCTGGTGGACACGCTGGGCGTATGGGACGTCGAAACAGAAGATTATATCGTCGAACCCGGCAATTACAGCATCAAAGCCGCATCAGCGTCAGATCAATCAGGCGCGGTGGTCACGTTAAACGTAACCGGCCCCGCGACGCCGCAACGTGATCTATCAAAGTTCACCTTGGCTGTGAACTATGACGATTATAGCAATGTCGGCGGCAAGATCGACGATATCGAAATCATTTCCGCCACAATCGAATACACCTCCAACGAGGCTTTGCAGTTTAGAAAGAACGGCGCGTGGGCAAACTACAAGGATGTTGTCTTCGACGCGGCGCCGGCGGTGCTGACTATAAAAAGCGGCTCCGACCGCGCTGGAAGCTTGAAAGTCTACGCCTTGCCATCAGGCGCCAACCCAGCGACGCTGAGTACCGCAACGCCTGTAGCGACACTTGATGTGGTCAATACCCGCAAAGGCGTATCTGCTGTCAATCTCGGCATCGGGCCTGTCGGCCGCGCGGCTACTCCAACAGCAGCCGGAGCGGCGATATTCCCCGGAAGCAATGACGGTCAAGCGTACAAAGACAATTATATCAAGCCGGAATACGTAGTTTCCACAATCCCTGTCAGCGGCATAAGCGCTGGAGTGAAGTACGATATATACATCGTTACTGAGAACAGAGGGACAGTCCTCGAATGGGTCAAGTTCGGCACGGCGCCCGTCGAGACCGAGAAAGTGGAGATATACAACATCTATTCCGCAAATTCCATCAGAGAAGCCGGCGGCGAGTTGGTTCTAACCTGCACCCT
>JGI24702J35022_10001139_pt1 | contig 16525 bp, 6 predicted proteins | sample TergutTh196P4_FD_35022 | JGI IMG/M metagenome (IMG submission 35022)
CATTGCGCGGAAAAACTTTTTAAAAAAGGCAAATCTTTGAACGGGAACAACGGTAACCGATTCTTTGATCCCTGCAAAATCATCGGTCAGGCTGTTCAGGGCGTTCCAGCCGTATTCGCTTTTTGCAATTTTGGTCCTCATGGGCGGCGGTATATCCGAGTTATCCCCTGAATAATTTATGGAAATTTCCGGGAAATGCCTGGTAAACAGGTTTGCGATGCCGCCCATGGTAGTAGATTTGCCGGTACCTGTATTTACAAAAACCGATTTTGATGAGATGCCCTCGTCAATGATCAGCCATATAAGCCTGGCCGCCTCCACGTCGCTTAAAAAATCACAATGTGAGTCTGCTGAACCGGGAAGGGTGAACTTGTTTTGGCCGTCCATTATGGCCTTGAAAAAATTTGACAAAAGGCCGTCGCCTTCCAATATATTCTCGCGCTGGTATATAAAGGGCAGGCGGATTACCGTAATACCCTCTTTCTTGCGCCGCCAGTACTGCTGGCATATATCTTCGGCGGCTTTTATCTGATAACCCTGGGCGCCTTTGGGGATGGCTTCGGTATTTTCGGAAACAGCGGTGGTCTCGCCAAGCCCGGAATAAACTTCCCCGGAGGAAACAAGAATTATCTTGCTGACCGCAGAAGCCACGCAATGCTCCAGCATATTCTGGAATGCCGAAACTCCCCCCTCGCTTTTGTCCGCATGCTCGCCGCGGGCCATAAAAAACACCGCAGCGTCAAAACTGCCTACCTTGGTAACCCGTTGGAATAGGACATCGTTGGGCCCTATATTGAAGGTACGCACATTTTTTGGCATATCAGAGGGGGGTATATTCTTTGCCGCAAGGATAATTCTATTATTGCCTGCGTCTGCAACCAGATGAGTTGCAATGGAATCCAGTTTTCCTGTAACCAATACGTTCATAGTTTCAATAGATTACCATAAATAAAGATAAACTCAAGGTGTAAACCTCCAAAGACCTCTGGTTTTTGGTTTTTAAATTCCTTCTTTTAAACTCAATGGCAGCCGCCCGGTGGGGGAGGCCGCCATTGTCAACGTTTTACAACATTTTCTACTTGGACACACATATTTCGTAATATGGCGCTTTACTGACATCGAATTCCACATAAATTAACCCATCATCAGAATCCTCGTAAGTGTAAATTTTGGTACTGGAACTGTATGTTTCAGTTATATTTACACCGCCTGATGAAACAAGGCTCTTTAGGTAATTGCGGATTACAAGCTCCGTGGCCGATGTCCCCATGAGGAATATGGTAACCTCGTTTGCCGTGGTTGTATCATAACCAATTTGTGTTGCTCCTGTCGGTATGGTAGTCCACCCGCCAAGACCGTAACTCGACAGAACGGAAGAACTGGGCCATCCATTAAAACTAACGCTATTGTCAACTGAAATGTCAATTTCAAAATAGGCGCTGTTTCCGCTGCCGGTTATGCTTATTACCGCACTGATGGTTTGTCCAATACTGTATTCAAAGGGAGCGTTATTGCCTGTAGTATCAGATGACCAGCTGCTGAACAGGTTTCTTGCCTGGGTTTGGGTAGTATTGTTTCCGGTACCGGTTGATCCGTTGAACCATATCAGGATGCTTTCAGAATCGTAGCTATAACCGATGTTAGTTGCCGACGCAGGGCCGCTTGTAATGGGAGTAATTCCTGCGGGCCAGAAACTTGCCTGGGGCCAGCCGGATCCTACATCGGTATCAATGCTAATATCCAGGGTAAAGGAAAGATTACTGCCGCTCCCTGACTGGATTAAAACCGCGCCGTACATTCCCTTTGAGTATTCATACGGATTGGTGGTAGTTAATGCTACCCAACTGTTGGCATTACTTGTAAAGTGGCTTCTTACTGTATTTAAAACATTGGAATTTGAGGCATTAAAAGTAAGAAGCAGGCCGTCAGCAGTATCGGCGTACATCCAGTTAGAAGTATTCGACGGCTGAGCCAGATTTGTTAGTCCGTACTTTGACCAGATCGTAGATGTGGGCCAACCGTTGATGCATGATTCATTGGAGAATTCCAGTACAAATTCAGGGGTAGCATTCGGATAACGCGTATAGGTAACGGAGGAAAACCCTTTTTCATATTCATAAATATTGGGTCCTGCTCCTGTTTCCATAATGGTCCAGCCATTGGAAGTAAAGTACGAATTAATGCTGCTATGGGTTGTGTTTGAATTCCCTGATGAATTCGCGCTAAAGTAAATGGAAAGCTCATTGCCTGTTGCTGTAGTTTCCAGGTTATAAGAGATATCTGCAATGGTTGTTGGCCCATTCCAGTCGCCGATCCCAAAAGTTCCCCTTACTGTGGCGTTGGGCCAGCCTGTGGTATCTCCTGCACCCTTGCTCAGGCTTAATTCGTAATGAGGCTGGGGCGCAGTACCGCTTAAGCTCGCGCTATACAAGGGATTTTTGGAGTACTCAAAGATCACTCCCGGTGTAGGTACATCAGGCACTTCCCATTCAGGACGCGATGTGAAATATGTTTTAACATTATTCTCTACAGTTGATGCCCCGTTAAATGCAATGACCAGCGAGCTGTCTTCGGGATCGATGGAATGGACAATGTATTGAGCCCCTGTAGGCGCCGAACCCCAATCGCTGATGCCGTAGTTTGACCTGGCGTTTGAATCGGGCCAGCCGTCTGTATAAGTTTTATCCCTTGTGAGGGTTATTTCGTAATAACTGGAAGATATGCCCTCCTTATAATTGAAATCGGCAAGGGTACTGCCCCTTGAGTACATTAGTAGATCCACATAATCGGCAGGATTATAATCGGGATCGGTTGGATCCGGATCTACTATGCTCCATGTATTTGGACTTGCCACTTCAAAGTATTTATTCTTGATTGTTGTAGAAACGGTAGATGAAGTAGTCCACCAATAGAACCTGATAGTGATAGAACCTTCCGAAGGATTTAAGCTGTGAGTTGTGTAACCGTCAACGTAGCCGGATTCCGTCGGTGCATTCAAACCGGATGTACCGTTCCCGTAGTTCGGTATCAGGGTAGTTGGCCAGCCCTCTTCACAGTCGGAATTCCTTACAAGGGTAATTTCGTAGTATGGCGCTTCATTGGGATTAAAATCCGCATACGTGGTACCCCTGGAATAGGTAGTTACACCCGGATCGGGCGCCGTATAATCCGGGTCCATCGGATCAAGAACCTCTATGCTCCAGGTTTTATTGGCTTTATCAAAGAATTGGTTTTCAACATAGCTGGCGCCCCCTGCGGGTTCCCAGAAGAACCTTATGGTAAGGTTATGCGGATCGGATGTTAGGTCATCGACATAGGTGGTATAGGCGGGATCGTAACCGGATCCGGATGGACCCTGCCAGATCGTATAGGTATCTTTGGTGCTGTTTCCGTATTTTCCCCTTATCGTTTGATTGGGCCAGCCTTCTTCGCAGCCCTCCAGTTTGGAGAAGGTTATTTCGTAGTACGGCGCATCATTCGGATCGAACTCCGCTACTGTTGTGCCCCTGGAGTATGTTACTACATTCGGGTCTGGCTCTACATAACCCTGCTCAGATGGATCGGGTATTTCCTCTGTCCAGGATTGGTGGCCAAAGAAATTACTTCTAACAGCGTCAGGAAGAACACTGTTATTCCAGTAGAACCTTACGGTCAGGGATGCGGGGGCGGCAGGATTTGTAGTTGCAGGGGTTATATAGTAGATCGAGTAATCCGAATTGGTTGAGTAATTGGTATTGCTGGTTGGTTCAACGATGGTGTTGTTCCCGTACGTTTTCCCGCCTGTAATGGATGAGCCGGGCCACCCTTCCTTATAGTCAAAATCGGTGTTCTTTGTAAGGGTAATTTCGTAGTAGTTGTTGGCTGCGTCGGTGATGTCAAACTCTGCGTAAGTAGTGCCCCTTGAGTAGGTAGTGACATTTGGAGTGACTATGACATTGCCATATGCATCCACTTCCGGTACTTCGATCCAGCTCTTCCCGGTGGTGTCAAAGAAATAATTCCTTACAGTATCCGCGTTCGCATTCCAGTAGAACCTTATGGTAAGGGATTTTGGAGTCGTGGGATCCGCTTCGGTAACGTAATGGATCGTTGAAGCGGAAACATAGCTGGAATTCGTAGGTTCTTTCCATTCCGTGGTAAGTTCCCAATTGTTGAGAATATCCCAGCCTGATTTATTTTTTCGCCTCTGGGTTCCGTTCCCGTATTCCGGAATCTTGTCTGTGGGCCAGCCTTCGTCCAGTCCAATCTCTTTATAGTAGGTTATTTCGTAGTACGGAGCGTCATTGGGATCGAAGTCCGCCTGGGACGTACCCTTGGTATAAGTGGTTACTCCCGGTTCAGGCGGGACATAGCCCTGCTCGGTTGGATCAGGCACTACTACAAACCAGCTGCTGCCAAAGAAGCTGCTTTCCGCGGTAGCGGGATTGCCCCAGTAGAACCTCACGGTAAGACCTTCCGGGGTAGCCGGAGTTGTGGTCTTGTCCTCAGGGGTAATATAGTAGAGCGTATAATCCGCGTAGGTATTGTAACTGGAGTTATTGGGTTCGTCGTGGGTATTGTTGCCGTATGGTTTTTGAACCGGGGTGCCCGGTTTTTCCCTTAAGTCTTTGGCAGGCCAGCCTTCCTTATAATCATAATCGGTATTCTTAGTAAGGGTAATTTCGTAATAGTGGTTGGCCGCGTCAGTGATGTCGAATTCGGCGTAAGTAGTTCCCCTTGAGTAGGTAGTGACATTTGGAATATCTATGACATTGCCAAGCGCATCCACTTCCGGTACCTCGACCCAGCTCTTGTTGGTGGTGTCAAAGAAATATTTCGCCACATTTGCCGCGGTATCGTTCCAATAGAACCTTATGGTAAGGGATTTTGGAACCGGCGGATTTGCGGCTGGATCAGCTTCGGTAACAATGTGAATAGTGGATTCTTTGACATAATTGGTATTCGTTGGTTCTTTCCATTCCGTGGTCAGCTCCCATTTTGGCGGAGTGGTTATTGGAGTAGTCCTCTTGTGGGTACCGTTACCGTATTCCGGTATCTTGTCTATGGGCCAGCCCTCCTCACATCCGATCTCTTTATAGTAGGTTATCTCGTAGTACGGAGCTTCATTGGGATTAAAATCGGCAATGGATGTACCCTTGGCATAAGTGGTTACTCCCGGTTCAGGCGGGACATAGCCCTGCTCGGATGGATCGGGCACTACCACAAACCAGCTGCTGTCAAAAAATGTCTTTTCCACATTGGCAGGAGTGACACCGACATCCCAGTAGAACCTTACTGTTAATGCTTCCGGGGTAGCCGGAGTTGTGGTCTTGTCCTCAGGGGTAATATAGTAGAGCGTATAATCCTTATACCCGGTATAATTGGAGCTGGACGGTTCATCGTGGGTATTATTACCGTATGGTTTTTGAACCGGAGTGCCAAATTCCCTAATGGTTTTTGCGGGCCAGAGCTCACCATGCACATCATATTCATCATACTCGGTATTCTTTGTAAGGGTGATTTCGTAGTAATGGTATTCTGCGTCGGTAATGTCAAACTCCGCTAATGTAGTTCCCCTTGAGTATGTGGTTACAAATTTATAATCGTCCGCATTGTATGTCGGATCGGTAGTATCCGGTTTAACCTCATACCAGGATTTCTTGCCCTTTGTCTCAAAGAAGGCGTCCCTTACCGTAGCTTCGTCCGCGTCCCAGAAGAACCTTATGGAAAGCGATTCGGGCACCGGCGGAACCGCTTCTGGATCCGCCTCGGTTTTATAGTGAACTGTATAGTCGGACACATACTTGGGGTTCTTTGATTTGATGGTCGTTTCATTCCATTCGTCAGCAAGAACCCAGCCGGGGTTTCGCTTCTGAGTGCCGTTTCCATAACCTGGAATCTTGGTTCCGGGCCAGCCCTCTGTAAGTTCCTTATTGAGTGTAAATGTCAGTTGATAATACGGGGCATAGGTAACATCAAAGGCCGCCAGAGTTATGCCTCTTGAATACTCAAATAATCCCTCTGCGGTGGGCGGCTCTCTGCACCAGTTGGCTTTAAATCTGTTATTTATTTCTGCTATGGTAGACTCTGAACCGAAGAACCAAATGGAGAGTACGTTTTCTGTACCTCCTCCTTCCGCTTCCTCTACAATATCGGTATAGAAAATCCGTGTTTCTCCGGCCGGCCTATCCCAATCGTCATTTACATCCCTATGGATCCTGTACTTCTTCCTTACGGTGCTGTCGGGCCAGCCTGTTATGGCGTTTGGATCTTTGGACGCCCTTATCTCATAAAAATAGGGTTTAAAAGAGGTGTCAACTTCTGCATAGGTAATACCCCTTGAAAATACGGAAACGGTTTCCGGGGTAGAGCTGTCCAGCTCTTCGCGGGGAACCACTCTCCAGGTCCCGTCTTTAAAATAGGATAAAATATCAGTTTCAGTTTTTTGGGTTCCGTATAAACTAACGGTGATCATCTTATCTTCGATCACACCCTCTATCTCTACCTGGTCTGTTACGACATAGGTAATATCAGTATCAACGGCAGCGGGATTAATGGTGGGTTTGGGCATTCTGTGAAGCCCGAATTCTCCCAATACGGTACGGCTTATATCTCCAGGCCAGCCAAATTGCACATTCTCGTCAAAAGATTTGTCGATATCTACTTCGTAATAATAGGGCGCGTTTTGGGCATAAACAATGGCATTTAAATAATCCCCAAAATAGTAACCGTATGTATCAAGGGGCCTTTCGGTGCCGGGGTATAGTTCGTTCCATAATAAATCCAAATTTTCCTCCGGCATTTGATACCAGCCGTCTGAACCACCCCCCATATCAAAATAGTAATTTTTAAGGGCTCCCAGAATTGGGTCAGGATTTTCCGGCGGAGGAATATTTCTGTCAAAATTATCGGTTCCATAAGGATCATTTCCGTAAATCATCAGGGTAAGCATGAAACCTCTTGGGTTTACAAATCCGGGAAGGTGGGTTAACTCAATGAGATGCGATACCCTGGTAGTGCCGGCCGGTGCGCTTGACAATCCTGAAATATGGTATTCCCTTAGCCGGTAAGGTATGGGCCAGCCCATAGCCCCCAAATCCAGGCTGATATCTATGGCATAGGAAAAACCAGACCCCGGTGTTAGTTCCGCGCTGGTAATACCCCTGCTATAGGCTTCAGATAATGGCGATGTGGATACTTCCTTTGTCCACTTGCCGAAGTATTTTTTTAATTCGGCTTCAGTATTTTCGTCGCCCTTAAAATTTATTGTTACCTCGGTCTCATCGAAACTAACTGTATAACTTACATCCCTGAGACCAGGAATTTCGTACATGTCAAGAATTCCATAGCTTTCCCGTTTTTCCCTGGTAGGCCACCCTCTATAAGTTTTTGGTGTCCAAATATCCAGTACCGGGTTGACGCAGGAGACAATGGCGAAAACAGAAATTACCGCCAGAACGAAACCTATAGAGACATGTATTGTCTTTTTCATGATAACCCCGTTTTATCCCCAAATCACCTAAGCTCTAAATTAGCTTAGTCTATACCATACTATATCCCTCAAGGTCAATATTTTCCAAATTTTTCAAAGATTTTTTACAAAAAATGGTGCCTGACACCGAAAAAAAACCGTTCCAATGACAGATGGAACGGTTTCCTGGAGGTTTTGGGGTTATTCCTGCAAAACCCTAATTGCCGGGGTTTAGTTCGATGGCTTTATCCAAATCCCTTATGGCCTGATCAAAATCGCCTTTTGCCAGGTGAGCGGTAGCGCGGCTATTATAGGCATCGGGGTTGTCGGGATCTATGGAAAGGGCTTTATTGATGTCGGTGAGGGCCCTGTCCGCGTCACCTTTTTCCAGATAAGCCTGTCCTCGGGACAGGTATACAGGCCCTGCTTCGGGGGTTAGGGAGAGGGCCTTTGTGAAGTCGGCAATGGCCTTGTCAATTTCTCCGATGGCAAAGTAGGCTTCTCCCCGGGTTACCCAGACATAGTCCATATAGGGATCCAGGGTAATTGCCCTGTTGAAGTCTGATATGGCCCTGTCCAGTTCTCCTCTCTCCAGATAGATGGAACCGCGATCGCTGTACATGCTGGCGTCATTCGGAGCAAGACCTATGGCTCTGCCGTAATCTTCCAGGGCCCTGTCCAGATTGCCCTTGGTATGGTAGGCGTTTCCCCTCCCGTACCAGGCGGTCTCTATCCGGGGATCCATAGCTATGGCTTTATTGTAGTCTTCAATGGCCCTGTCCACTTCGCCGTAATCATGATAGGCAGCTCCCCTGTCGACATAAATATTCGCATCGTAGGGATCCAGGCCTATGGCCTTGGTAAAATCATCTATTGCCCTTGCCAGATCACCCTTTTGATAATAAACAGTCCCGCGAAGATAGTAATATTCCGCATTCTGGGCTGCCAGGGGGATCACGAAAGAAACCGCAATTAAAAAAACAAATATCTTTTTCATATTAAGATAATACCACTCCCTGTTGAATTTTTCAAGTTTTCCATCAACTTTAACCAGGTAATATTGCTTTTTAAAACTGAAGTATTAAAAAGCTCCTCTTGTTGCAACAGCTATAAAACCATTGGCAGCCATTGAGGTTACCCTGGCCCCCAAAATCGCCTTACTAGGAATACGGGGTTCTTAACTGACTGTTTCGGCGGCTATACGGGAAAACCTAAAAAGAGTACTGGATTCCTATGGGAATTGCCCACTCGATAATTGTCTGACCCACGTATTTATCTTCCCCACTTGGAAAGGTTACTACCAAATTATTTTTTTTCATTGTTGTTCCATCGTGAGTATATTTTAAGCCGTCAGAACCCATCTGGAACCCTGCAAAGAAAGTACCGTCGCCGATGCTAAAAGTAAGATAGGGGTTAACATACCAGGCCAGGGCCGCGGAATTTCCCATTTTGGCAACTACGAGATCAAGGCCGTCAAGTTTCATGTATTCTTCTTCCCATTTATAGGAAATTCCGGCGTTAAGGTTAATCTTAAAGGGTCCAAGGGTAATATAAGGTAAAACACCCAGACCAATCATGAGGGGTTCTTTTACTTTTGGAGTTGGATCTGTTCCGTCCCTAAAGGCGCTTCCGCCAAAACTTAAAGCCATTCTTGTTTTAAAGCCCATCCTGCTAGTGCCCATGCTGAAGCCCAGGCCGGCTTCCATTGGGGCTTTATATGTAATTTTTTGATCTTTTTCCTTGGCAGGGAAGGTATAGGCAAAGCCGGCGTTAAGGCTTATGCCCCTTTCCTCGAATACTGTAAGGAGGAAAGAACCGTAAATGGTAGCCGGCGTTGACTGCATCTGGAAAAAATATAGCTCGCGAGTAGGAGTGTCATCTTCAGGATTAATCGGGTTTGGAGTGTATTTTATCTTGCCGTCGCCGCCGGCATAGCTAACCGCGAGCCGCCCGATCCCCCAAAGGTTATAGGCTATCTGCGCGCTCGTAAAATAGTAGACCGCGGACGCTTTTGAACGCTGCTCTATTTCTCCGTTAATCTGATTTATTTTTTCAAACCCAAGACTGAAAGGAATGCCCACATTTATATCCAGGCCGTAGATGGGGCTAAAGGACAGGGAAAGGCCGGTCCAGCCGTTGCCGGTGCCGCTGTAAAACCCCGTGGTATCGGAGAAGTAATCGCCTGCATAATTATTCTGGGGCCAGACTACAAAGCTGTCCGCGTCGTTGGCGTGGTAACCCCAGCCAACTATTTCTGTTAATGCGAAATCGTTGATGCCCCCAAGCTGAAGCTTAAGCATATAGAAGGGTTTCCACCAAACTGAAGCGTTAAAGGCAAAGACAGGGTCATTGCCGGGAACAGGAACAACGGCGGTGGAACCCGGGATTACAGGGATATTGAAACTGATCTTTTCCCCACTTACTGTTATCTCTCCGCCGAATTTGTCATTTTCGTCCTGACCTTCTACCCCAATTTGGCCGCTGAGGGACGCACCGGCCTGGAGGACATCGCCATTTACATTCGTGCCCCGTAATATTACAGCACCGCCGCCCACAGTACCAAAAACGGAGATCTCTGCAAAGGCCGCGGATGCAAGCAGAATATAGAGAACCAAAACGGCTAATAATTTTCTCAAGGTAAAATCCTCCTGGAACATTTGTAAACATTATCGTATTATTCTTCTTCCTGTCCCCCAAGCGGGTTTTGGAAGAGGTTCCTTGATGTATACATTTTTTGTTGGTTTTTATAAATTGTCAAGGCCGTTGGTCAGGGCCTGTACTGGAAATTTTTGCCCAAGCGCGATATTATATTGGAATAATGGCTAAGCAAAAAAGACGGCGGCGGAAAGTTGCAGTATACCTAATTCTGGGAGCTATAATCCTGATAATGGGACTAATGCTGCAATTTTTCATCTATAGGTATAACTATAACCGTTCCGCCCTGTTCAGAACCGAGGGGACCAGGCTGCAGATCTACCGTGACAGGCGATGGCGGGAATTTACGGTAAAAGGAGTCAATCTGGGCATGGGGAAGCCGGGCTATCTTCATGTAAACTCAAATCTTACCGGAAAAGAATACAGGCAATGGTTCAATCAGATCGCCGCAATGAATGCCAATGTTATTCGTATACACAATATACTTGCCCCTGAATTTTACAAGGCATTTTATGAATATAATATGATTGCAAGAAGGCCTCTTTACCTTTTGCAGGGCATCTGGGTAGAAGAGGGCAGTGTAGGACCTTACGAAGATGCCTACGATGACGGACTTAATACCGTTCTGTTTGAGCAGATAAAACGGACGGTAGATATTATCCACGGAAAAGCTGCTTCCAGGCAGGGAGCTTCAGATAATTCCGGCGGATATAACCTTAATATTTCACCCTATGTAATGGGTTTTATTCTGGGCAGGGAAATGGACCCGGAGTTTATAATTGCCACCAACAGCAGAAACACCCAGGTTATGGGTTTTGAGGGCGATTATCTCTATACCGAGAATGCTTCACCGTACGAAGCCTGGCTTGCGGCGCTGGGAAATTACACTGTTTCCTATGAGCAGGAAAAATACGGAGGGCCTTACCGGCTAGTCAGCTGGGTTAATATGCCGCTAACCGATCCTTTGTTTCATTTTATGGTTGATGATACCAGAATAGAAGAACTTTCCGGTGTGGATTTTGAGCATATTAACATAACTGAAAAATACAGCGCCGGGATATTTGCCTCCTATACAATTTATCCATACGATCCCTATCTGATTAGATATCAGATTGAATTTTCCGACTTTGTGGATAATAGGGGATATACTAACCACTTTGAAGGGTATCTTAACGAGTTAAGAAGGCATCATACCATGCCGGTGCTTGCGGCGGAATTCGGCATTCCGGTTTTCAGGGGCAGCTCAAGCAGAACCCAGAGTTTTGGCAACAGCAACGCGGTTAATACGGAGAAAGAGCAGGGGGAATATGCGGCGGCAGCTTACGACAGCATGATCAGCGCGGGCTTTGCCGGCGGGATCATATTCGCCTGGCAGGACTCTTTGACAGCCGAACTGAGCTACGGCATCATGACTTTTGATCCCCATGGTGAAACACGTTTTTCCAATGATCGTCTAAAAGAGTCATATACTATTATGCAGGAAAAATACGCAAACTATTGAGGAGTACAGAATGTTTCATCACCTGCTGGATTTTGTTTTGTTCTTTCTCATGGCAGCGTTTTTGTTCCTGCTTGTTCTTATTCTGGTAAAAAAATCCCGTTTTGCGGTTAATACAAAAAAAACCCTGGAAAGAATGAAGGTCATTAAAGAGAATATTGATAAGTTTATAAATGAACCGGAGGCGGAATTTAAAAAAGCCCTTGAAGAATATGTACGGGATGCCGCAGGAAAGGGCTGGAAGGCAAGTATGGATGAGTATTTGCTTGGCGCCCTTGAATTAAACAATACCGAAAACAAGGACAGGCTCAGAACCATTGCGCGGAGCATGGATTTTTCTGCCGAATGCCTTAACCAGATAAAAAGCCGCAAACCGGGAATGATTGCTCTGGGTTCCCGCAGGGCAGGTTTGTATAATTTTACCGAAGCTGCACAGGAAATGGTTGCTGCCCTGGAATACCTGTCAAGCGGAAATCAGTTTGAGATCCTTATGGGTCTTGCCAGAATGGGCCAGGCGGACGCCATGGAAAAGGCCATGGCCAGGATCGAAAAGAACATAATTATCAACGAGCGGGCTGTTGTAGAGATACTTTCTGCCTTTCCCGGCGGCGAAGAAAAGATAAAACTCTACAGGAATATGATCGAAAGCCACGGTGATTATATAGCCGCGCTTTTCCTTAAGGCGGCGGGCAAAGATACGGCAATGGCCCTTACCGGAGAAATTATTTCGGTACTGCACACCGGCGAAAAGGAAACCCGCACCGCCGCAATAAGGGCCCTTGCCACTCTGGGTGAAGAGGCGCCCGATGCCGAGTTAATTAAAGCTCTGGAAGATCCGGATTGGGAAGTAAGGGCGATGGCTGCAAAAGCTCTTGGTCCAATTACCAAACCGGAATCCAGTCTTGCCCTTTTCAGGGTGCTTAAGGATCAGCAATGGTGGGTGAGGCAGAATGCTACAAGCGCCCTTGTCTGCCATCACGGGTATGAGACTTTATTTATTCTGGCCGCGGAATTTGGAGATGAATATACCAAAGACAGCATTATGTCGGCCCTTGAAGACGCAGGCAGTCCGCTTTTGCTTAGATCAATAAAAATTTTAACGGTGTAAAGAGGAAAATGGTTAACTATATTCTGGATTTTCTTTCACATGGATTTATTCTGTTTATCATCTGGTACGTGGTTGTGATAAACGGCATTCACCTCCTTGAGATGTTTGCGGCTCTTTTTATCACTCCTTCGTATGTTTCAAGGATGCGGAACAGTGATTATAGGCTTATTGGCGCTTCAAATAATTTAATTCCGGTTTCCCTGTTGGTTCCGGCCTATAATGAAGAGCTGACAGTTGTGGACTCGATCAAGTCCATGCTGAATTTGAATTACCTTAACTATGAGGTGGTGGTCATCAATGATGGTTCTTCGGATAATACCCTTAACGCAATAATCAATGCCTTTGGCCTGCGCAAGATTACCTATCCCATTCGTGAACAGCTTGCCGCCAAAAAAATACGGGGTATCTACTATAATCCGGATATTCCCAGACTGCATCTTATCGACAAGGAAAACGGCGGGAAGTACGACGCCCTTAATACCGGGATAAATTTTTCGCGTTACCCGTATTTTGTCGCCCTGGATGCGGATTCCCTTCTGGATGCCGATGCCCTTCTCCACATAGCCATGGCTTTTATGCAGGACAAGTATACCATTGCTGTTGGCGGGATCATTAGGGCTGCAAATGGCTGTAAAATTGCTGACGGAAAGATCCTTGATACGGGCCTTCCGCGAAATGGCTGGGCCCTGTTTCAGACCATGGAATACCTAAGGTCTTTCCTGGTTGGAAGGATAGTACTAAACAGGATCAATTCCATGCTCGTAATTTCGGGAGCTTTTGGAGCATTCCAGAAGTCGGCTGTTCTCTCAGTAGGCGGTTATACGGCGGGGGCTCTGGGCGGGGACATGGATCTGGTAATCAAGCTGATCCGGTACATGCAGTCAAGAAAATATAAATACACATTCAGCTATCTGCCCAATGCTGTATGCTGGACACAGGTACCGGAGAGTTTCGGCGCCCTTTACCGTCAGCGCCGCCGCTGGCAGATTGGTCTTATGGAGGTACTTGGCCGTTACAGAAAAATGTTTTTTAAACCGGGCAATAAGTTAATTGGCATGCTGGCCCTGCCTTACTATTTTCTTTTGGAAATTATTTCCCCGGTTATTGAACTTTTTGGATTTGTCCTTGTTCCCCTGGCATGGAAACTAAACTATATTTCACCTGATTCGTTGTATCTATTCTGTATGGCAGTCTTTGGCTTTGGAATTGTCACTTCAATCGGCTCTCTGGCTGTGGAAGAATTCACCAATTCCGGATACATTAAGATGCGCGAACTTTTTAAGCTAAGCTTCCTGAGTATTGCGGAAAATCTTTTCTACAGGCAGCTAATGGTATTGGTACGTTTCCTGGGTATCTTTTCCTACCGCCAAAACAAACATATCTGGGGTGATATTGAGCGGTATAAATTCGGCGGGCAGGAATAATCAACAACCAGTCTGAAGGGTTAAGCTTGAAGGGCATAAATGCGAGTAAGGCATAGCTTTGAGCAAAGATTCCCCAGAGCGCAGGAATCTTTGGAATATCAGCCGGAAACCTTAAAGCATTGCCGCAAAACTGGTCCTTCGGTACTGCCTTACTGGCCGTACATGGTGCCCAGGCTTTGGGTTTGAAGGTTATTTGACCTCTGAATATCTATCGTAAAACGATGCTGCTCAATTATTCCCCTTTGTTCGATAACGCCGTTTCTGTTGCGGTATACAGCTTCCACCTGCCACAGATAGTCTCCCTGATTAAGAAGAGAGAGATTGTCCAGAGTATAGGAAAGTATGGTTTCCGGCGCAGTGGCAAGAACAAGGCTCGGCGGATTTGAATCCTGGTAAAGGCTCATTATATAGGCATTTGCGCCTTCTACTTCGTCCCATCGGAAAACTATGTTCCTGTCCCTGGTGAGCTGCACCAAATCAATAATCGATCCGTTTTCCGGCAGCGAGATCAGGGGCGAGGGCAGAAGGGGAATGGGCAGCACGGTGAACCAGAAGGAATTCCCCGGAGTAGCGCCGCGTCCGGTACTTGTATCCCCGCGGATTATCCAATACCAGATCCCGTCACTCAGGGGCGGGAAGCTTACCGAAGAAGTTCCGGCATCCTTTATCAGAGCCATTGGGTCACTGGATGGATCAGAATTCCGTGACACAATTAGCTGTACATTCCTTAAGGGTTCATCGGAGGTCCAGCGGGCATCCGGGGGGTTACGCAGGGCCTGGATTCCGGGGACACTGGCGCCGGAGGGCGGGGAGATGAGGGTGATTGGGGAACGCACTTCGCCGGAATAAGACTGAATATTGGCGATTCTGGGAATTCTCCAGCCTACCTGCTCGGCAGCGGCAGAACCGGCCTGGGGCGCAATTGAGAAGTGGCCCTGGGCAATAAGCCCGTTCCGGCCGCTGGAAATTTCCGAAGGTGAAGAAAAGGCCTGTACTGTCCAGCGGAACCTGCCCGTTGTGCCGGTATCAAAGAATACCAGGACAGAGTTGTTCTGAAGGGATGAAATTTCAGTTAACGGGATATTCATGCCCTCCAGAAAGAGGCTGAATCTGTATAGATTTGCGTAATCCATTCGCTCCCAGTTAAAAGACACAGCTTTTCCCTCTTCAATAAGCAGCCTTTCATTGTCCCTTGGCGAATCCAGCCTTGGAGCTTCCAGGGAAGGCGTAATTACAAGCCGGGTGGGAACGGTTCTCCCGGAATCTCCGGCGTTTGTATTTGTTATGCGCCAATAATATGTACCCGGTTTTAGAAAGGGACTCTGGATGCCGGAGCCGAATACGCTTTCATCCAGGATCATGGGGCCTGAAAAATCGGAACGCTGGGCGATCTGGATCCCCGCGCTATAATCCTGGGGATTTATCCATGAAAAGAAAAGATCGGGTGTACGGCCGGATTCAATTGTAAAGTTGTCGGGGGGGAACAAAAGGCGCGGCGAATCTCCGGGCTCCGTGTTCTTGACGGAAACATGGCTTACCGCAGCCGGAATACCCTGACCCTGGCTTTCCTCCAGAATAAACATGTTAACAACGGAAGGCTGATTATCTGCAATTATATCCGTATTCATCGGGCGGACACGCCAGAAATTCTGGCCCGTTCCCATCAGGGTGGAAATGCTGTCAGATTCGGAAACTCCGCCGGGGAATACCGGGTGGATACGCCAGTACCACTGTCCCGGCGCAAGTTCCGTGCTGACATAGGAACCGCTGCCGACATTAGTCATCTTTATCAGCTGACGCAGCCGGGGGCGGGACATTTCAGGGTTGGACGCAACTTCCAGCAATACGGCTTCCGTCTCTTCGGGAACTGACCAGTAAAAACGCTGTTCCCGGCTGCCGCGCAGAAAAGTTTGAACAGAACCGTCTGCCGGAGAAAGGGCCCGCGGACCCGGCGAATAGATGATCTGAAAGCGGCCGGAATCAACTTCTTCCAGAGCAGGCGCCATATAAACTTTCCAGTAGAAGGTTCCTTCAGGAAGATCAACTTCCATCGAATCCTTATCTTCGCTGTACCAGCTTCCCACCAGGCTGGAAAAACTTCCGGTTTCGGCAATTTCAAGCCAGACACCGCTCTGTAAATACAGATTTGATTTCTGCCACTGAAAGACAACGGGGGCTTTTTCCAGCGAAGTACGGAGCAGTCTTGTACCGTTTCTTGGTGAAATTACCACCATGGGCGGATCTTCCAGAAAGGCGCCGTCATTTCCGACTTTGAGAGCCCTACCCGTGGAAACCGGGCGGGTTTCCCTTAGAGAAGTCATCTCGGCAGAACCCTGGAACAGTTTAAGGGTGCTCCCGTTATTCACTTTTATGCCGGCGCTTGTTCTTGG
>JGI24702J35022_10001140_pt1 | contig 16518 bp, 9 predicted proteins | sample TergutTh196P4_FD_35022 | JGI IMG/M metagenome (IMG submission 35022)
TTTTTTTTTTTTTTTTTTTTTTAAGAGTATGTTTTAAATATAGTGGTGGAGATTTCCAAAGTTAACTACCTTAATATCTTTTCGCTCTGTTTTAACAATATTTTTAGTATCAAAAATCAATGGTGCATTCATTTTTGAAATCAAAAGATCATAATTTAAATTTTTAAATTCATCGTGGTCTGCAAGCACCACACAAATTGCCGCATCAGTAATGGCGTCTTCAAGGTTTAAATAACTCTCATTATTAACATGGGGGTCGTGTATTTTTACATTATAATCTTTGTTTTTAAATAATTCGATGATTTCAAGAGCTGGACTTTCCCTAATATCTCCAATATTTCCTTTATAAGCTACGCCTAAAATAGCTATAGTAGGATTATTGGAATCATTAGTACTGTTTATTAATTTTTCTGTATTTTCCACCACAAAATGTGGCATACTATTGTTAGTGTCTCTAGCTATTTTTATTAGCTTTGCAGTATCTGGAGCCATTGAGTAAATAAAATAAGGATCAATAGCCAAACAATGGCCTCCAACACCTGGACCTGGATGATGAATATTTACTCGAGGATGTTTATTAGCCATTTTAATAACATCTAAGGCATTAACTCCAATTTTTGAGCAAATTTTAGCTAATTCATTAGCTAATGCAATATTCACATCTCTAAAAGTATTTTCCATACATTTAGCTAATTCGGCTGTTTTTGCTTCAGTTTTTATCAGATTTCCTTTAACAAATTTTTTATAAACCTCAGCTGATTTATCCGCACATTTTGGAGTTATTCCACCAATAATTCTATCATTGTTGACTAATTCATGCATTATTTTTCCAGGCAGTACTCTTTCAGGACAATGAGATAAGTACAAGTCTTTTCCAATTTTCCAACCTTCTTTTTCAAAAATTGGTTTGATATACTCATCAGTTGACATTGGAGCTATTGTTGACTCAATAATCACGATATTATTTTCTTTTAAATAAGGTAAAATTGCTCCACACGCGGAGAAAACATTACTTAAATCACATGATAAGCTATTTTCAGTTGTTGGTGTGGGAACGGTAATTATAAACACATCAGATTCTTCTGGAGAAAGAGATGCCCTAAACTTATTTTGGGATATAGCTACTTTTAATATTTTTCTTATCCCTGGTTCTTCTATATGAACATCGCCTTGATTTAATGCATCGACGATAGGTTGATTTCTATCAACACCTAAAACATTACAATTACTGTTTGCAAAAAGAGCCGCAGTTGGCAGTCCAATGTATCCTTGACCGATTATACAAATTTTCATAGAAAAACCTTTCAATAATATTTAGATAAAGTATTTTTAATTTTCATGCTTATTAATTTCATATGTATTTACTATTTATTTTCCATCTGTTTATTTTTTTTATTTTTTAAAAGCCATCTATCAAAAGCTTTAAATTGTTTTTTAGCATTATACTTTAAAAACATTTTTTTTATCGAGTTTATTTTTTTGTAGTTACTTAGTGGAATAATCTCTTCTGGTGAGATTTCTTCATATTTAACAAACTGATTTTTGATTTTAAAATCATTCATAACATTTGTAGTTTTATCGCTATATGCAGTTACAAAGTACTTATGTTCAAATATAAGGGATAAAATCATGGAATGGAATCTTCCACATAGAGCATACTCCATTTCACCATATTTTTTTAGGTACGCTTCTAGGTTTCCTTCATAGTTTGGAAGATGTATTTTTGAATGATACTCTTTAGGAATTATTTTTAAAAGTTCTTTTTGAGCTATTGTATCTTTTTCTGCTTCACAATAAGAAAATAAATATATTGTCATTCCTTCATCAATCAAATACAAAATATTATTTTTTAAAAAATTATAATAATCTTCTTTTTTATCTTGAGTAATATACCATCTAATACTCGGTTCAATAATTGAAATACCTACACTATTTTTGATTTTCCTAAATTTAGGATAACTATGAGATAAAGCAGCATCAGGAGCATATCTAACACTATTGAGTTTTTCAAATAGCTTTGTAGAATATTTGTCTCTAAAACAAACATCGGTGCATATTTTTAGATATCTTTTGGCTTGTTTATAGTAATTATCATTAGAATATGGTCCAAAATTACAGCTAATGTGGAAAAAAGGTTTTTTAAACTTTTTATATTTTAAAGCTATTTTTTTCCATCTTTTGAAATTAGGATTTGTCTTCCCATCATAATTTGCTGGTTGCATAAATATTGATCCTGCAATGTATACAACTCCATCAAAGGCAGTTATATTCCAATCTTTTTTGTTTTTTCCATTTAAAATAGTAAGATTTTTGTGGGATTTAAATGCTTTTGAATATTTTTTATCCATTTGAATGGAAAAATCTATTTTAGGATATCTTTTAAAAAGAATATCCAAAAACAAATCATCTCCTAAGTTCATTTTTGTATATGCAAGAACTAATATATTCATCTTATCTACTTTTACCATTAATATTATTGAAAATAAAATATTCAAGCTTAGCTACATATATAATAGCTACTATATAATTTTTTTACATCTTTTATTTGTTTACACTATTTTTCAATTTTGCGATGTTGAGGTATATAGCATTTATTTTTTTTATTTTTTTTTTTATTTTTATTTTTTTTTTTTTTAAAAAAAAATAAATTTTNAATTTTTTTAATATTAAAACAGTTTTCTATTGAATTTTCTTATTTTAAATGAGTATTTTCATGATTTTTTAGTTTTAAACTGTAAAAAGAAGAAAAATATAAACGTGTGGATTATAATATAGATGTAACAACCAAAAAATTCTTATATGTAATCTTTTTGAGTTTTGTTGCACATAAATTTTTGGGTTGCTTTCTCACATAATTGTTTTAAACCAAAAGAAATAAAGAGTATACTGGACACTCTCGGATTATATTTTATTAAATAAGATAATGTTATTTATCCCAAATTAAGACGGTTTTTCCAAAATTAGAATTAAAATCCTTTTCAAAAGCTTTATTAATATCTTTTAAATCCTTTATTCTGATAGTATTATTAATGATATTTTCTAAATAAGATATCATTCTTGGGTGTCTCTCAAATATTTGTATTGTTTCAAGAAAGTCTGCCCTACTACTTCTACTAGATCCAAAAAAATAGAGTCCTTTTTCTAAAATCATTCTAGTGTTTATTGCAATAGGATATTCTGAAACCCCCAAAAGAGATATTGTTCCTTCTGGATTTATGATATCTATAATTTGTTCTGTAGCTGACAAGGAACCTATTCCACCAACACATTCAAATGCATGATCAATACAAAGATTATTAGGTACTTCATTAATTTTAAAAACCTCATCAACAAATCCAAATAAACTTAATTTTTCATCATGCACTCCAAATATGACAATTTCTGACTTTGGGTAAAGTAATTTAAGTAAAAGAGAAGTTATATATCCTACATTTCCGTCTCCCCAAACACCTATCCTATTTTTCCGCTTATGCGAAATACTAGAAAACCTATTAATGGCGTGGACGCTAACACTTACAAGCTCTGTGAATGAAGCAACTTCTTTGTTAATATCTTTAGGGAGTTTGACTAATCTTTCAGGAGTTGAAACAACATAATCCTGCATAAATCCATCAAAACCACTAGCTCTAAATTTACTAGATCTCAAATAGTTTTCAGCTATAACTTCATCATTTTCTACAGGAGTGTTTGGAATCATTGCCACAATATCATTATTTTTAAAGGTTCCTGTGTCATCTTTAACTACTTTTCCAATTCCTTCATGAATTAATGCCATTGGAAGTTTTTCCCCTAGTGTTTCAGGATCTCTACTTCCTTGATAATATCTTTGATCTGCTTGGCAAATAGATAGATGAGTAGGTCTTACGATCACTTGATTTTTTAAGTCAGGTACTTCATCATAAGTCTCTTCAAATAATTTTGGAGATACTAATCGGTAAATTGTATTAATCATCATTTCACCATGTATCTATAATTCATTTTTCTTTTAAAATAGAATTAGCTACTTTTAAATCATGAGGATAAGTGATTTTTATATTGCTTACTTCTCCTTCAACGAGAAAAACCTGTTCATCATTGCTAGAAAAAATTTTAGCTGCATCAGTTAACAATTCTTTTTCTTCATTAGACAAGACATTATATAATTCTTTTAGTTTAAGGATTCTAAATGACTGTGGTGTTTGACCTTGATACATATTCTGCCTATTAGGAACAGAATTAATGAATTTCCCATCTTTACTCTCTATAATTGTATCTGAAGATGGAATTACTGTATCACATGCCCCATAATCAATTGCATATTTAATATTTTCCTCAATAATCCTATGAGTAATAAATGGTCTTACAGAATCATGTGTGACTATTATATCTTCTTCACTTAATTCATAGTTATCTTCAATATATCTAATAGCATTCATAATTGTATCATTTCGAAGGTTCCCACCTTCAATCACTTTAATACAGTTTGAATCATCAATATATCTAGAAATAAGATCTTTTGTATGGCTTATCCATTGTTTTGGGCATAAAACAATAATTTCATTAAAAGCATTATTTATATAAAATTTTTCTATAGTATGAATTAGAATAGGTTTATCACCTAACAAAAGAAATTGTTTAGGTTTTTCAACATTACCCATTCTAGTTCCAATCCCTCCAGCTAATATAGCTGCAAATATCATATTTTATCTCCTAAACTTACACTGCTATTCATTTATCAAAATTATATAAAAATAACCAGTAGTTCGTAAAGTAAACTATTATAATTGTGTGAATTGTATATTTTTATGTAGACTTAAAAAAACTACAAGCATAAAATATTATGGGATAATGATGTATTAAATCTTTCCATGAATGTGATGGAAGATATGTTAGAGTTGAATTCTACCTCTAATACAGCGTATAGTGATAAAACGATTATTTTTCATCTTATTAATACTTCTGCTTCCAACTTTAAATGTGAATTTATCTTGAAAATAGAAAAACACCATTTATTATGCCTTGTGTGAAGAGAGGACCTAATGGTGAAATGAAAACTTTTTAAAACAAAAGTAGTACAACTGTCAAAAAAAGTGATAAGTAATAAAATATTTAAAAAGAGTAATCAAGTACTAACCAAAAAATACTTCTAAAGGTTTCTGGAAAATATCAATAATTTAATAAGATAATATTTTTTTAAAATTCAGAACTAAAAATTTCACATAATGTATGATAAATTTTTTCGCTGTTTTTAATGCAGTGATGAAGTGAAGTACAAGAGGAGAATTTTTTAATGGAAAAAACAAAAAAGAAAATGAAGGAAATATTAAAGAAGATATTACCTGAATCAGCTAAAGTTTATTATAGAAAAATAAGAAGTTCTATAAAAAAGGGTCAAAATAAGACTACTGGGAAAAACATTAATTTAACAAGAGTTAAAAGAATTAAAAGGAAACATAAGAGACTAGATTCATCGAAATCCTCATTGAAAATAGGTCTTGTTTCTATCAATACTAACTCAAAAAGTTTAAATTTAGCTTGTGCTTTGCATTCATTTGTTTTTTCAGAAGTGTTAACAGGATTAGGTTATAAAAATGTAGTTGTTAATTATTATCAACATTATTATAATAGAAATGATGATTTACGGTTTCCACTAATAAAATTATTGAAATCTAATAATGTTAGTGAAAAAAATCAAGAAAATATAAAAATGTGGACAGAGATGTTTTATCAAAGAATGGAGCGATTTGATAAATTCCAAGAATTTGTTAAAAAATATTACAGTCTCACAAAAAATTCATATACTGCTATTTCTTTAGATCAAATCTCAAATGCTGAGGATATTAATTGTTATATTGCAGTAACAGATGTAATTTGGAAGGATTATAAAAAATCTGGCTTCGACAAAGGGTTTTTCCTTAATTGCCATGCGATGGAAAATGCATATAAAATTGCCTATTCTACAAGTCGAGGACCAAGTAAATATAAAACAAAAGCAACACAAGAGGAATTTCTTGATTATATAAAGAATATAGATGAAATTTCCGTGCGAGAAGCAAATCTTGCTGACTATATTTCCTCAGTTTCTGATATTAATGCTGAAGTAGTAATTGATCCTGTTTTTTTAAAGGATAAAGATTATTACAAGAAACTTTTGATTAGACCAAATAAAAAAGGATATGTTCTTGTTTATCTTGCTATGTCAAATTCATATGAATTAGTTTCATTAGCTGCAAAATTCGCAGAAGAACACAATTTAGATTTAATTGAGTTAAGTGAATTCCATACTAATAAAGAGCAAATTAGTTATTCCAGGCATTCTGTGATTTATAGTGTGGGGGTTGAAGAATGGATTGGGTATATTGATAATGCAGAATATGTGTTCACTAATTCATTCCATGGGATTTGTTTATCAGTTATTTTAGAAAAACAATTTTTCAGCGGAAAACGTGGATTAAAATTGGATTCTTTAATGGAAACTTTTAATTTGGAATATAGAAAAACAATGAATGCCTTTGATGAAGATGGTAAAAGGATTGCTAAAGATATTGATTATGCGTTAGTTAATGAAATACGCGAAAAAGTTGTAGATAAATCAATGAAATTCCTAAAAAATGCACTAAAAAATGCAGATAGTTATGTTCAAGAATATGAAACCTTAAATTGTGATTATTTATCGATCAAAGATAAATATAATTGTACTAGTTGTACTGCATGTGAAAAAATATGTTCTGAAAAAGCCATAACGATGGTTCAAGATAATGAAGGATTTTATTTCCCAGAAATTGATGAAAATAAATGTACTGATTGTGGTTCCTGTAATAAAGTATGTCCATACAACAACAAAAAATTACTCTATTCAAAACCAAAAAAATCCTACCTTACCTATAATAAAAATGAAAAAGATCGGAAAAATAGTTCCAGTGGGGGTATGTATTCTGCAATGGCGGATTACATTTTAAAACAGGGAGGAGCTATTATTGGAGTAAAATTCAATGAAAAATGGGAAGCTCTATATGATATTGCAGAAACAGAAGAAGATTGTGCAGAGTTTAAGTATTCTAAATATGTTGAAGCAATGGACAATGATATCTACATCAAAACTAAAAATGTATTGAAAACTGGTCGGAAAGTCTTATTTACAGGAACTCCGTGTAAAATTTCAGGCTTGTTGAATTATCTTGGTAAATCTTATGGCAACCTGTACTGTGTAGATATCATTTGTAATGGCACAAATTCCCCTAAAATTTTAGAAAAATATCTTTCAGAGAAACAAAAAGACAGCCCTTTAAAACATTTTCAATTCCGCTCACCAAAAGCTCCACAAGAGCTTAAAACTATTGAATATGTTTATGAAAATGGTGAAACAGAACTATTGAATTCAGAAGAAGATTTATTCATGAGAAGTTATCAAAAAAACCTCATGTTAAAACGTTCATGCTATGATTGTTTGTATTCTGGTAACAATGGTATATCAGATATTACATTTGGGGACTTTTTAGGAGACAAAAAACTCATTAAGGGACATGATACAGATAATGGAATTTCTTGTGTAAAAATAAATACACCTAAAGGTCAAACCCTTTTTAAAAATATGGACGTATACTCACAAGAGCAAACAATTAGTCAAATGTATGATAATAATCATAGAAAATCTCCAGAACTCCCAATTCAACGAGATAAAATATTTGAATGGATTAACAAAGGTGAATTAACAGTTATAAATGCTTTTAAGAAGGCTTTGAATGAAATTGAGAGGGATGGAGAATAATCCCATCAAATCCAAATCATACATAATAATAAATAAAATAATAATAATCAATAATAAAATAAATAAATAAGTAATAAAATAATAATAAAAAATGGATAAAAAATATTTATTTTTTACAACTAAAAAAAGTTTATCAATAGTCCAATCTATGGAAAAAATAAACTAAAAATGGAAGAAAATATGTAAATACTAAATTAAATTAAGTATTAATGTATATTTATAGAAAAAAATCAAAAAAACCTCATTAAAATCATTATTAAAAAATTAAAAACATTAAATAATACCATATTTTGATGTAAAGTCGATTTAAATCTAGATAATGCTTTTTCTTAAATCAAGAGTAACAACTTTACACCTCCCACTTTTAAAACTTCCAAGTGAAACACTAACCAAAATCAAATCATTAGCGATATTATAGGAATCATTAAAGTAGATAATCTGAAAATGTAGATGTTCAAGACCAAAAGATAGTATACACTTTAAATAAGAGTTATATTAAAGATATTCCTTGAACAAGCTTTATAATTAATTTTCCTGCTAGTCATGATTTGATATATTTGAGATATAAAACGATTAAATTAATTAGATAAGTTGCTAAGTACAAGCTAATTTCTGGAGCATTAATACCAAATTCAATATTTGCCTTTGTGAAGCTTTGAATCTGGAATTTACTTAATAATTCGAATTGATGATTTAATGATTAACAATTTAAGATTTTTTAGAAAAGAAACAATGACTATTGAAGGTTCTCGACGTTTGTTTAAATATGACAATATAAAAGGACTTGCAATTATTTTAATAGTATTTTTACATATTTCAACCCCATTTTGGGGGATAGATTTTTTTTCAGGATTTGGACTTCGAGATATTGGAAAACTAATAATACCAATAGCTATGTCATTATTTTGTTTTACTAGTGGATATTTTTCAAAAGTTGATGAAAACATTCAAATTAAAGCATTTAAAAATGTGTTTGTGCCATATATTTTATTTTGTACTTTGTGGATTATTTTTGGGATTATTGTTTTTGGATATAATTTACCAAAAAGCCCATATTTAACCCCAACACGTGGACTTTGGTATCTTTTAGTATTATTTTACTTTAGGTTTTCTTTACCTGCTTTATTAAAAATTAAACATACTTTTTTAATAAGTATTATAGGAGCTTTAGCTATTGGATTAATAAATATTGAATCGAGTTTTTTAGCAATAACTCGTGCGTTCTGTTATTTACCTATATTTTTAGCAGGTTATTACTTTAAAAATTCTGAAGACTATTTAAATAGCTTAAATAATACAATTAGAAATATTTTGGTGAAAGTAAGAGATTGCATTAGCAATCACAAAAAATTGGTTCTAGGAGTTTTATTAGGATTCACAATTATTTTATTTTTTATTTACAGTCATCTTCCATTCGGATTCTTTGTATTTAAATACTCATATGCTCAAATGGACTTAACTAGAAATTTTGGAATTTTAATGAGGTTATTTGGTCTTTTTGCAAATTTAGGGGTTATTATTTTAATTGTTTATGCAATGCCTAATAAAGGCAGTTTTTTAACAAAGATTGGTAAAAATTCATTATATATCTATGTTTTACATTTCTATTTTTCCGAAATATCAAAAAAAATTTTGAAATTTGATTCAATGTCTTATATTGCGAGTAATCCATTATTTGCACTAATTTATTGTATTCTAGTCACTATCATATTACTAATTATATTATCAAGTAATCCTGTTGAAAAACTCATTGAAAAATTCTTAACTTTTGTAACAAAGACTTTTGTTAAAAATTAAGTTTTATTTTTATAATAAGAAGTTTTTTAGAGTTAAATTAAAAATATATGGATTGTTTTTTGATGAAGTAAAGTTTTTTTGGCTTTGGGTGCTTAGTTAATACTTTCAAGTTTTTTTTATTATTTTTGTTGACTCTTGTTTTTTTCCTATTTTCCCATATTTTTAAGTAATTTTAAGAAGGAACTGGCATTTGTAGTATTCAACTTCTTTGAATAATTTTGTAGGTATTTCTTCTTTGTTTAAGTAATTTGTGGTTTATTTTTTGTATCTTGACGTAGAATTAGATTATGATAATGGCGGTCACGATTTAAACAATTTTCACTTTGAAAACACTAAAAAAATTTCTTCTTATATGGTAAATCTGATAAAAAGGTTAATAAGAAAGATTTAGGAAAAAACTTTTATTAAAGAGAAATTTGGTCGTGTGACTTTTTTTTAAGAGATATAATTGTTATCATTGTGGGTCTTGGTTTAAAACAAATTTTAAAAAGGTTATTAAAGCTTATGAAAGGATATTGTATACTTTAAAGGAAATATTCTGAAAAATCAAAAAAAGGACTAAAATCATCATGAACAGTAAGTAAAAACCATATCATCGATTATTTTGCTTAAAATAAAGAAAATATTCTCTATAATATTGATACTCCTTATTAATTATCCATATATTTTATTTCTGAGTTTAATCAAATACTGATTTTTTACAGGATTTCATAAATAAAAAAGTAATAAAAGAATGGCAGAACTTACGAGTTTTTTTGATTGATTATAATGTCCTTAAAATAAATAATCAAATAAAAAAGAGTTTTAAACAGTTAAAAAGGGTTTTTAGACACTTTCAATATAGTGATATGAAAAACTATTTTAAAACAACTTGAGGAAACATTAACTACATCAAACCCAAGCTATAATACCAAAATGAAAGGAATGGGATTGAAAAAGATTTCAACGGTCCAAGTTATGGATAAAAGAAAATAAGTTAAAATGGAAGAAAATATATAAATATAAATTAAATAAAGTATTAATACACATTATCTGGAAAAAATCAAAAAACCACAGTAAAATCTTTATTAAAAACTCAAAAACATAAAACAATACTATTTTAATGTAAAACAGATTTTAAACTGATAATGCTTTTTCATAAATCAGGAGCTAACAACTTTACATTTTCAAAAATCTTGAATAATTGGTGATAATATCCAAAAGATCCTAATTAAAAATATTTTGATTAAAGACTATAATTTTAACATAAGTGCAGTAGCTAAGTTCAAATATCCTGAAAATCATAAACCTAAGATGGAGATTATTTTTTCTAATGGAATTGAAGATCGAAGACTTCCGTTTATAATTTCAGCGTATAATAGGGATGAAAAATCTAATTTAGTTTCAATTTACCTTAAAAAGAATTATAATTTAGATTATTTATTTTGGAATAAGGACTATATCGAGGATATTGAAATTAGTTTTAGATTAATTTATGGAGAAAAATTTATTGAAAACTTTGAAGTTGATAAAGAAGTTTATTTTGAAACACAAAAGAGTTTTTACACTCCTAAGATAGAAAATAGTACCTTGGTTTTAAAAGCTAAAAAAAAAGAACTAAAAATTAAAAACCATTATATAAAAAAATATGCTAAGTTAGAAAAATTAAACAGCTTTTTTTTACTTTTTATATCAATTTTAGCATTTCCTTTTTTCTTAATCGATGGTTTTTTAGCTCATAAGGGTTTAACTACAAAATCACCAGATTATTTTCGATCAAATAGCACTTTAAAATCAGTTTTATTCCACATAAACTGGAGAACATTTCTACTTTCTGGGCATATGTATAGCCTTAGAATATTTAAAATATGGATTATGAAAGTCCTCTATAAAATTACTAAATTTAGGAAAATTAAGAATAATAGAATAGTATTCATGAGTGAACGTCGAGATGATTTAACTGGAAATTTTGAGTATGTATTTGATATTCTTAAAGAAGACAATGATTTAGAAATCATTCAGTTTTTCATGAATAAACCTATAAAAAATTTCACTTTTAAAGAAATGATAACATATTCAAATATAATCGCTACTTCGAAAGTTATTCTTCTAGATGATTTTTATCCAATTATACATAACTTCCTATTAAAAAAAGATACTAAGTTAATTCAACTATGGCATGCAGTTGGAGCATTTAAAACCTTTGGATTTTCAAGAATAGGAAAGATCGGAGCTCCATCCCAAAAATCTCCTAATCACCGAAGTTACGACTATGCAATAGTCAGTTCTGATGAAATTAAAGGTTTTTATGCTGAAGGGTTTGGATTATCTAATGAAAAAATTTTAGCTACTGGAGTACCAAGAACTGATGTATTGTTCAATGAAAAATATAAGGATGTTGTTAAAGAAAAACTTTATAAAGAATTTCCATCTATTAAAGATAAAAAAGTGATTTTATTTTCCCCAACTTTTAGAGGAAATGGAAAAAATGATGCTTTTTATCCAATGGCGAAATTCAATCCTGAAAAATTCATTGATTTATTAAATAATTCTGATGAATATATTTTGATAATAAAGCACCACCCTTTTGTTAAAGAAAAAATTAATATTTCTAAAAATTATAAAGACAGAATATTAGATTTATCCGAATATTCTGAAATCAATGATCTTTTGTTTATAACAGATATTCTTATTACAGACTATTCTTCTGTTATATTTGAATCTTCTATATTAGATATTCCTATGTTGTTTTATAGTTATGATTTAGAAGAATATATAAGGGATAGGGACTTTTACTATGATTACAGAGCTTTTGTTCCGGGCAAAATTATTTCAACCTTTGATGAAATGATTGAAGCTATAAATAACCAAGATTTTTATAGCTATAAAATTTCGACTTTTAAAAATAGGTTTTTCAATGATTTTGACGGAAGGTCTTCTGAGAGGGTAGTTGAATTAATAAATAGTATAATTCATGATAACAAATAATTAAACTAAAATATAATATATGAGGAAAAAAAGAGTTTTAAGAAAATGATGAATCATCGAAAAGAGAGATACCACAGATTTATCTGTTTTCCATCAATAAAGTAAGTAGAAAATCTTTGTAATAAAATGATTTCAAAAAAATGAGAAAACGGTATTGAATAGTGATGTTTATGAAATTATCTAGAAATATATGGAAAATACTGATAAGTAACTCTTTGAACTTTATTAAATTCAAATTACGCATAATTTAAGGGTTGTTAAATGAGCTTCTCCCATAAACTTTTTGCAAAGATATTTAACTTTTTCCAGTTTTTTTCTTTCAATAAAATTTTCGTTACCTTTATAATAAGTGAAATTTCTTTTAATTCTAGCTTAGAATACCTCAAAAGAGAATTAGATAAAAACCAATTAAAATACCATTATATATATAAAGATAAATATTCTTTTTATTATTTTGATTCACCTAAAGAAAAATTAATAAAACTTTTCAATTTATTAGAGTTCTTTTTTATAAAAACGTTTATCCTGTCTAGAACCAAGTATGTTTTTTTGGATGATAATTTTTTTCCCATGGCATACATGAAATTTAGTGACAATTCAACTGTTATACAATTATGGCATGCTTCTGGAGCTTTTAAAAAGTTTGGCTTTGATGTAGTGGATGATGAAAATATCCAGAAATTAATAGAGTTCTCTAGTTCTAGAATTGATTATGTAGTAGTTAGCTCTAACAACGTTTCAAAAATTTACAAAGAAGCTTTTAAAGTGGAAAATAACAAGATATTACCACTTGGAACCCCAAAAACTGATTACTACTTTGACAAAGAAAATAATAATGAAAAAAATATTAAGGAAATCAGATCAAAATTCGAGAAAAAATACCCCAATATCAAAGGGAAAAAAATTGTGCTGTATGCTCCTACTTTTAGGGAAAACAAAAAAATTAACAATGATATACTACTTAATTTTGATAATAAACTTTTTTATTCTCATTTAAAGGATGATTTTTGCTTATTTTTTAAGTCTCATCCTAAGTTCAAAATTTCAGAGTCAGATAATTTTATAAATGTAAGTGACTATGAAAATTCTCATGAATTACTTCTAATTTCTGATATATTGATTACTGACTATTCTTCCATAATGATAGAATATGCAATCCTTTCTAAACCTATTATTTTCTATCCTTTTGACTTTGATTATTATATAAATAATGAAAGAGGTTTTTATTTTGATTATAACATGGTCCCAGGACCCATAGCCAGAAACACACGGGATATCATTAATCTTATTGAAAAAAACTATTTCAATATTGAAAAAATTAAGGATTTCGTATCTAAAAATTTTGACTATTTAGATAGTAAGTCTTCTAAACGAATTGTAGATTATATTGTAAAGGAAGAAAAGTTAGAATAAAAGTTTAGGCATAATAAAGTTACCTTGATTGAAAGTTCTTATCTTCTTCCATTCTTTAAATATTTAAAAAACCTTTTCATTGATCGTTTTAAAATTATAGCTGCTAAAAACATTTTATGTATTGTAAAAAATAATTTAATATAAGCAGGTATTTTTTTTGAAAAAAACATTTTATTTTGGTTCAATTTGGTAAGTATGATTTTTTTTCTAGTTTTTGAAAATTTACTGCTTTTATAAAGATTTAAAACAAATTCAAAATCATTATTTTCAAATAACAGTTTATTTTTCTTTAAATATTCTACTTTTATTAACTTATTAGCTAAATAAGGATCAAAAATGTTAAAAATAGAAGTTGAAATATCATTTTCAATATTTTTATTTGAATAACATAATTCTTGTGAAGAAAAATTATGAATTTCTTTTTTTTGACTTTCATCGCAAAGAGAAAACCTATTATCTGATTGATTATTGTTTGATTCAGTTCTTTTTTTGTTTAATTTGTTATTAGATATAGCTGCACATCTTATATTAAAAATAAGACTAGATGAAAAAGAATAGCTATTGTTTTTTTCGATATTATCAAATAAAGTTTTTAATGCATTCTTTTCAAAAAATACAGGAATATCAACAAATAAAATATATTTTCCTTTAGTTATACCAATAGATTTGTTTTTAAAGTTATTTTCTATAATAATTTTTATATTTTTATATTTTATAAAATTATTATCTAAAAGAGAAGATAATTTTTCGTTTAGTATTAACTCAAATGATTTGAAAGATTGATTATAAATAGATTCTATAAGTAAATTAAAATCATTTTTAGATATATCCATATAATCAATAGCTATAGCTATTAAAGGAGTTTTTACATCATCAGAAAGAGATATAATATGTTTTTTTTCCAGTTTTTTGTAAGTCCCTTTTTTTTGAAGAACCTGAATATCGTTTTTAAAATCATTTGTAAACTTGAAATTTATTCTTTTTAAAAATTCTTTTTTAATTAGTTTGTTACAAAAATAATAATCATAACTGTCATATGATTTGCTATTAAAAATTAATTCCTGTGGAGAAAAATTGAAAATCTCATGATCAGTACTTAAAATAGAATTATCAGTTAGTGAGAACATTTTTAATGAAATAAAATCTTTTTCAGTCTTTTTCAAATTAAGGTACATGTATTTTAAAAAGTTTGGAGAAACAAAAATATCTTGATCAATGATTAATAAATATTTTCCTTTAGATATGTCAACAGCTTTATTTATAAAATCCTCGTTTTCCTCATGTGAAATTATATGAAAGTTACTTTTATCGTGGATTTCATAATCTATTACTTTAGATTTTTTTTCTGATATAATTATTTCAAAGTTAGGTAAAACAGAATCGTATAATTTGTAAATCAATCGGTTAAAATCTATTTTTTTGTCTTTTACACAGATAATAATGGATACATAAGGATTTTTTGCCATGACCATATGATTATCAGTTAAATTATTAAGATTGAATTCTTCATATTTCTTTTCAAGCCGGATCCATGAACTTGGAAACATCTCAAGTTTATACTTATGTAAAATTTTTAATACTTCAATTAGTACATACTCTTCAGTTCTCCAGAAAAACATGTAAAATTGATCAATTAATATTGAACATTGTCTATACAAAAGATTATCTAAATACTCTAAAAATTTCACTTGAAATTCTTTTTTTTCTCCATCAGTTTCATTTTTAATATTTTTTTTAAATTTGTCAGCAAATTCTATAAAAGAATCATGAATAATTTCACTTGCTTCAATATAATTTTTTAAAGAATCCATTGAAGCTATCTGAGTAATGGAATAATCGGTGGAAAACCGTTTTTTATAATGCAAAACCTCATGAGGGCAACCTTTGATTAAATCAGACGAATAAACAAAAGGTAGAAGAAATGCTCCATCTTCAGCATAGGATAATAAAGGTATTGATAAATTTAAATCTTTTATTTTTTCTCTTAAAAACATTTTGTTACATAGAGACATTGTCCAAATAATTCTTTTATCTATTGGACTAATAATATTCTTATTAGATAGTTTTTTTGCATTTACGTAAGAATATCTCCTCCAAGGATCTATTAGCACATGCTGACCAATTAAAATATCTGGAAATTCATCTGAGGATTCTATTGATTTATTATAAACTTCAAGTGTGTTTTTTGGATAAGCATCATCTCCATCTAGAAATCCTATATATTTTCCTCTGGATAATTCTATTCCTTTATTTCGAGCAGCAGCAGCTCCCTGATTTTTTTGAAAATAACTAAAAAAATTTGAGTAATTATTGCAATATTCATTTATTATTTCTTGGGTTGAGTCTGTCGAACCGTCATTTATGATTATTACCTCAAAATTTTTATATGACTGATTGGCTAATGAATTTAAAGTATCATTTAAATATTTTTCAACATTAAATGCAGGAACTATTATTGAAAACTTGTATCTAATGATAAATCCTCCTTTAGAGTTAAAAAACCATAACAGTTTAAATATGTCTTTTACTCAACTAAACTTCAAATCATAGTCTGTGTTTTTTTATTATTATGTTTTAAAATGTAATATTTATTT
>JGI24702J35022_10001141_pt1 | contig 16511 bp, 10 predicted proteins | sample TergutTh196P4_FD_35022 | JGI IMG/M metagenome (IMG submission 35022)
AGATTCTCTTGGAAATACTACCGCCGCCACAGGAAAAGGTTTTGCTATCGGCTCGGCAGCGCTCACCGGATTAGCGCTATTGGCGTCTTACATCGAAGAGATTAAAATCGGATTGGAAAGATTAGGAACCAAATTTATTGAAGTTGGAACAGAACTTATTCCCATTGGAAATGCTACTTTTGTTGATTTTATGAAACATTACGAAGTCCATTTAATGAACCCTAAAGTGATTATCGGCATGTTTATCGGCGCGATGATGGTGTTCGTGTTCTGCGGACTCACGATGCAAGCGGTGGGCAAAGCGGCGCAAAAGATGGTAGAGGAAGTGCGCAGGCAATTTAGAGAAATAGCAGGAATTATGACCGAAGAGGCTACCCCCGACTATGCCAAATGCGTTGAAATATCTACCAAAGGCGCGCAAAAAGCGATGCTGTTTCCCTCAATTCTCGCTATCGTAACGCCGGTAGTTACCGGATTAATTTTTGGAGTTCCGGGGGTGCTTGGGTTGTTGATTGGCGGGTTGAGTTGCGGTTTTGTGATGGCTATCTTTATGGCTAATGCCGGCGGCGCGTGGGATAATGCCAAAAAATACGTGGAAGAAGGCGCTTTCGGCGGTAAAGGAAGCGATACCCACAAAGCATGCGTAGTGGGCGATACCGTGGGAGACCCCTTTAAAGATACCTCAGGACCAAGTTTAAATATCCTGATCAAGTTGATGAGTATGGTCTCTATTGTAATGGCTGGACTTACAGTGGCGTTTAGCCTCCTGTAAAATTTTCTCATAATTTTTTAAAACCGTGTCATTCTTCTTGGGTGGCACGGTTTTATTTTTATTGACAAGATTATAAGATTTACTGATTGAATTTTAATTTGGCAGTACCAAACGTAACCCCATACCCAGATAAGGAACATTTGGAGCGCATTTAACACGACTTGACACACGCGGGTCTATGGCGCCGCTAAAGCAACTTCCGCCACGCGCCACCCGTTCCTTTCCCTGTGAAGTACCCACAGGATTGATTTGCGGCTTATCAGAATATACTCCATACCAGTCGCTGCAACATTCCCACACATTCCCGCTCATATCAAATATTCCTAATTCATTAGATTTTTTTGTGCCAATTGGGTGCGTTGTCTTCTTACTATTTTCTTTATACCAGGCCACCCTGTCAATACTATTGCTGCCACTGTACTTATATCCTTTGCTTTTATTTCCTCCGCGTGCAGCAAATTCCCACTCCGCTTCGGTGGGCAAACGATAGCTTTTGCCGGTAATTTTATTTAATTTTTGAATAAATTCCATCGCCGCATTCCAGGAAACATAATCTACCGGAAGATTATCGCCGTGAAAATAGCAGTAACTATTGCCCATAATAGTTGCCCATTGTTTTTGGGTTATCGGATATTGAGCAATTTTAAAACTGTTTACGGTTACAGCGTGAACAGGAAGTTCACTGCCATCTTTATAACAATCTCCATCACTACATCCCATAGCAAAAGTTCCTCCTTCCACCTTGATGAGTACAGGCTCCGCCGGATGCGGAGTGGTTACTACAACGGTACATACTGCCTGATAACCGCAAATTGCAGTAGTAACTGTTATAAGGGCTGAACCTTCCTGTTTCGCCATTACTCTACCTCTATTTACAACCACCACATTAGTATCGCTACTACTCCACTTAACTATTTTACATGTAGCGTTTTTTGGAAACACTGTGGCACATAAAGTAGCCGTTTCATCAGTATTTAAAGTAAGCGCCAACGAATCCGAAGTAAGCGTTACACCGGAAACAGATGGATCTTTATTACAGGAACCTGCAAGCATAATAAATAGTAAAAATACAAAAGCCAATTTTAGAAAAATTTTTTGTAAAGAATTTTTAATCATAACACTCAAAAATTGTAGTTGTTTATTCGTTTTTTTTCTCGTCATAATTATTGAATTTATGAATCGTTTTCGGCGACAAAAATATAATGAAAATTATTGATATTCAGTACTTTTTGAGTAAATTTTGAGTTTAAAATCCTCAAAATTCGTAACAGTATTTACAAATGGAAACTTTTTTTCTCTAAATTTGAATACCTGTATTAAAAAATACTCTGATTTTGTTTTTTTATAAAAAAATAAAAAAACATTCTTTTCGTTTCTCTTTCAAAACTATAGCAATGATATTGAAAAAACTAATTATTCTTATTATATTTTCATTAACCGCTACTTTCACTTTTGCTTCTTACTTGTTTATTCCGATGGATATGGAGCAAAAGAATCATTTAAAGGCTTATGGGATTGCCTATTTTGCTATTACCAAAGAGATTGATGTGAGTTGGTTGCTCAATTATCGCGGGGGTAGTTTTATGCACGTATATAGCAGTGTGGTTGAAGATGAATGCGTGATTCGTGGCGTGTCGTATCAGGTAATTGCAGATGTGCAGGCAGCCTCAATTTTGAACGAAATTGCTGCCACTGAAAGTAATATGGATGATGTTAAACTCACTAAAGCGCCTAAAATTGCGGTATATTCCCCAAAAAACAAACTGCCCTGGGATGATGCTGTTACGCTCGTACTAACTTACGCAGAGATCCCATACACAGTGATTTATGATGAAGAGGTGATGGAAGATGAACTTCCAAATTATGATTGGTTGCACTTGCATCATGAGGATTTTACAGGACAATACGGCAAGTTTTGGGCTTCGTATAAGAATGCTGCATGGTATGTAGAAGATGTGAGATTGCAAGAGGCAACAGCGGCAAAATTGGGATTCAACAAAGTATCGCAAATGAAATTGGCGGTAGCTAAAAAGATTCGCGATTTTGTGATGGGAGGAGGATACATGTTTTCCATGTGTTCCGCGCCCGACAGTTTCGACGTTGCCCTCGCCGCCGACGGTGTGGACATTTGCGAAGTCCCATTCGACGGAGACCCGATGGATCCAAACGCCCAACAAAAACTAAACTACGACAACTGTTTTGCATTCACCGATTTTATTCTCGTTACCAACCCCTATATCTACGAAATTTCTGATATTGATGTGGATCCTACGATGCACATCAAAAACAAAAAGAACGATTATTTTACCCTTTTTGAATTTTCGGCAAAATGGGATCCCGTGCCTACCATGCTTACTCAAAATCATCAAAATGTGATTTCCGGATTTATGGGACAAAGCACTGCTTTTAATAGAGACAGAGTAAAACCGCATATTGTAATACTTGGCGAAACCAAAATTTTTGATGAAGTGCGCTATATTCACGGCACGTATGGAAATGGAACTTTTACTTATTACGGTGGACATGATCCCGAAGACTATCAACATTTTATAGGCGACCCGCCTACCGACCTGAACCTCTTCCCCAATTCTGCGGGCTACCGCCTTATTCTTAACAACGTATTGTTTCCCGCCGCCAAAAAACAGAAACAGAAAACGTAATAGTGATTAGTGATTAGTGATTAGTGATTGGTAATTACTCGTTCTTTCTATATACGTACATTGAAACAAAGAGATTTAAAAATATTCCGTACAGTAAAACAGAAAAAGAAAAAATAAAAGAGGCGGCAATTACATTGGTAAGTGGTGGTAGTGTCTCGTTTTTTTCGTTTATTCTTTGTAATCCCTCCACATCAATGTAACTGTAATGTATTATTAAATAAAGAAATACAACGAGAAAAGCAACAAAGGATATGACAGAACCATCTAAAAATGCTTTTGCAAACTTTATACTTCCTTCATAACACTTGTCTCTAATCTCTTTAATTCCCCAATACAATGCACAAACAATCAATATGATTAATAAAATGGAAGCGATATTGTTAAAAGGTTGATACTCCATTTGCACGGCAAACATTTTCACCAGTTCCAATGCCGAAATGGCTATCCCAAGAAGTACTCCGGTAAGAAAGAGAATACGGAGTTTCATTTTTTATTGTTACGAGTTACGAGTTACGAGTTACACTAATCACTAATCACTAATCACTAATCACTAATCACTAATCACTAATCACTAACCTCTAATCACTAAATTATATTTCCATTTTCTAATAAGAATGAGCGTAGCTGCCATGATGCTTATGATTATTAATGGCGCTATGGTGTTGAAGATTATATAAAACTTTTTCTTTTCTTTCACCATAATTGGGTTTAAAGTACCCATTTTAAAACTTTTAGCGCGTATCATTAATAGTTCGTCATCGGCGCTCAGATAATTCACGCAATTGAGAAGAAAGTCGGCATTTTCGTATTGGGTTTTAGTATAGTAATCGTATCCGGTGGGATAGGGTTGCATATTTCTCGAATCGAAATAGTTACGAATCATATCGCCATCGGAAATAAAAATTTGTCTTGTTTCTTTGCTTTCTGTTTTAAAGTTAAATTCTTTAATTGTATCAAATTCGATGGGTAAAATTCCTTTAAAAGCGGAGGTAAACTTTCCTTCCACCAATACTGCAACAGGTTCATACATACGGTAATATTCTTCCATATTAGGTTTTGTTTTAATCACATTCAGCGTAACGATAGAGGGAGTCGGTACTACTTTTGTTTTTTCGGAGGTAGTAGCTAAAACTGTTTTTCTTATTTCAGGGTCCGTACCCACAAAATCAATAGTTCCTGCAAAATCAACTTTTAAGGATTTAATTTTTCTAACGATAGGGTGTGTGGTATAATTCACTATGACAGGCATATAAGGGAAAGCGTAGAATTTGTATTGGGGTTGATTTCCAATCACTCCGGATTCAATTGGGATGGACTGACATTTTAGGTCTTGAATTAAATTAGCATTTAATCTAATGCCATATTTGAAAAACAAACTGTTTAGCCGTAAATAATTTTCTGTTGCAAAAAACTCCATACGTTTTTGCATGCTGTCCACAGAAGCGGTGGTTGCATCAATGAGCCAAAGAACTTTTCCCCCATTCATAATAAACTGATCAATCACATATATATCCATATCAGAAAAAGGTTGAACAGGTTGTGCCACAATCAATACGTCATATTTATTGCCATAAGTACCTACGGTTGCTTCGGCGGAATCTTTCACATAAATATTTCTCAAACTGTTTATTTTACTATTAATAGCGACTCTTTCAACACTATAATATCTTTTTAGTTGCCATTCCATGTAGGAAGTAGCCATTCTGTCAAGTTCGCCATGTCCTTCTAAAAAAGCGACCTTAGGTGCAAAAGTTGTTGTAATATTTCTAATCGCAGACACTAAATTATACTCTAATTCTTGAATTGAAAAGTCTAACCAATCTTTTCCATTCGGGTCTGAAACTATCAAAGTAACAGGATACTCTTTTGAGCGATAGGTAAAGAAAGCGCCCGGTACTACCCAAGTAGTTGAGTAATCTTCTCTTGAAATAGGAATTGGGTAAAGACCTTTTTTATAAAACTCGCCAAAAATAGAATTGATCTCTTCCTGATCTTTACCTTCAATAGGGTCAATCATTTCAAAAGAAATTTTTGAAGAATACCGAGAAAATTCTTCTAAAATTTCTTTTGTTTTTTGAGTAAAAATTTGGTAATCAGCAGGATTATTTTTTCCTTGTAAAAAAACTTTAATAAAAATATTATCGGGTAGTTCTTTTAATAGTTTGATAGTAGATGGCGCTAATGAGTTTCTTTTTTCTGAAGTAAGGTCTATTCTAATATAGAAAAAAGATAACAGAATATTGAGAGCAAGCAAAATAAACAGACTTGAAACAAGTGTGATAATTGCTGTGCGTTTATATTTATTTTTATTATTCATTGTCTATTCAGATTAAGATTACCATTTACGACTTAATAATACGATCCGTGTTGCCATGAGGAAAAGAAATATAACGCTTGAGAAATAGAGAATATCTCTCGTATCAATGACGCCTCTGCTGATGGAGTTGTAATGATAGTCAATTCCTAACGTTTTAATAAAGTATCCCATAGTTCCCATTATTTCGAAACTGTAAATATATTCAAATCCGAAATACATAATAAAACAAAGGGGAGCCGCCAATACAAAAGCAACAATTTGGTTTGAGGTGATGCTTGATGCAAAAATTCCTATGGAAATAAAAGTAGCGCCGAGAAAGATTAAACCTAAATAAGAGCCCCAGGTGCTTCCCATATCAATATTTCCGGGTGGCGAACCCAGATTATATACTGAAATTACATAGATTAATGTGGGCGCTAAAGCAATAACCAACAAGGTAAGCGAGGCGAAAAATTTAGCGGCAATAATTTGCGCATCGGTTAAAGGTTTTGTTAAGAGGAGTTCTAATGTGCCGCTTCTTTTTTCTTCAGCAAAAGTTCTCATGGTGATTGCCGGAACTAAAAAAAGAAACAAAAATTTGGAAGTATTAAAAAGCCCTTGTAAACTTGCCATATTGGTAAACAGAACATTATTAATATTAGGAAAAACCCAAATAAACAATCCTGCAATAATTAAAAAAACTCCAATAAAAATATAACCTATTAATGAACTTAGATAAGATTTTATCTCTTTACGATAAAGACTGTATCTGCATTTGGCAACGACCGAAATAGAAATAGATTTTATAAAATCAAGAATTTTGCGAAAAAAAATATACATACTCCTGCCTTTTATTTTTTGAGCGGCAAATATATATTTTTAGTGAATAATGATTAGTGATTAGTGATTAATTTTTTATTACTTTTTTTTTAACAGCAAAAAAGCGGTTCCTTTGGCACAAAATAACAGTGCTGTCAATCCGAGCATTATTTTTGCCAAATAATCTCCATATTTTGTGTAGAAAGAGATTTCATTATTACAATAAACTATTTGATTGATTGCAGTTTGTGTTTCATATTCTGTTTTTTGGAAACTGTTTCCGAGTGGATCAATAACTCCGGATATTCCAGTGTTTGCGGCACGCAAAATATACCTTCGCGTTTCAATAGCACGCAACCTGCTCATTTCAAAATGTTGTTTATAACCGGAAGTATTGCCCCACCAGGCATCGTTAGTAATGACGCACATCAATTGAGCGCCGTTTTTTACAAATGTAGAAAAAAGTTCGCCAAAAATAGATTCATAACAAATGGGAACGCCAATTTTTACTATATCTTGTTGCGTTTTTGCGTGAAATACTCTTTGCTCCGTATCGGTTCCTAACGAGCCGTTAGTTCCTCCCAAATCCACAGCCAACTTTTCAAGAAATCCAAAAATTTTAGGATATGGCATTTTTTCTACGCCCGGAACCAACCTGCTTTTTCTGTATAATTCTATAGTATCTCTTTGATACAAGCACGAGGTATTGTAAAAATCTAAAAACCTTCCATCATAACAATTACGCATGGAAGATCTACTTTTAGTATCGAAAAAGGCAACCGTGGATAATCCCAAAACTACATTTAATTGCGGATACTGTTGAAATAAACTGTCAAATAATTGAAATGAAGTATGCGGGTAAATATTCAAATTTAACAGTTGTTCTTCATCAATAGTATGTGATAATGCTGATTCGGAACAAATTAGTAATGATGTATTTGTAGTTAGTTTTGGAGTAGCCGTTTCGATAATCAATGTTGCCAATTCATCATTTGTTTTTTCATATTGCTCTCTCCATGGATCAATATTTTGTTGCACAATAACCGCTTCGATACCGTTTTCCTGATTAATTTTATATGTTTTATAAATGATGATGGAAATTACAATTGGGATAATGATTACCATAATAAGCGATATAAATGTTCTATTAGTCCACAGATGACGCAGATTAGACAAGATGGGGACAGATTTATCTCTGTATTTAATCAAATGATACAACAAAAAATTAACGGATAAAATCCATATTGTTCCGCCGAAAGTTCCTGTATATTCATACCACTGCACTACTTTTGGAGTTGCGGCAAACACGTTTCCGAGGTTTAGCCAGGGCCAGGTAATTTGCCAATTCAAATGTAAAAACTCCCACGAGCACCAAAATGCGATGAAAGACAATGCAATAGTAATTTTTGTCAGGTTCCATTTTTTTGTCCAATGCCATATCCCGAACACACAACTCATAAATAATGAGTTTAATACTATTGCAGCAACAGCGCCGGGTTCGGTACAATTCCAAATCCACCAGGTTACTCCAACATTCCATATTAAAAATGCAGGAAAAGAGGACCAAATTCCTTGCCAAAATGCAAAACCTTCCCTTTTTTCAAGAAATCTATCACTTACAATAAAGAGCGGAACAAACGCTATAAAAATGAAAAAGGTAAAACCATGCGGATACCACGATAGCCACAACAAGATTCCGGAAAGAAAGGTTAAAAAGATCTTATTTTTTAAGATTTTCATTAAAATGGATTTCTATCGAGAAAAGTATAAATGGCGTTGATCTAAAACCGATGCCTTTTCTTTCAATCCTTCTAAAATAGTATTATCGCTTCTGCTTCTGCCTGAAACGGTATTCTTTAATGTTGATTTTTCTATTGCATAATTTGGAGATGGCTCTGCTGGCGCCTCTGTTTCATATATGGAAACCACATACAGATTGTTTTTCCCGGAAACTGCTGTCAGTTTTCCTGTTGGAAGCGTAAATATTTTTCCTATTGCCGCATTTTCAATGTTTCTGTTTTGGTAACTCTCACCGCCAAAAGTCAGTTTCACACTATCCATAAAACTCACTTGATATTTTTCAGCGATTTGTTGGATAGATGATCCATTATTTATTTCATCGGTAATAGTTTTTTCTACCAATTCTAATTTTTTCATTGCAGTAAGTTCTGTTTCAATTGCTTCGCGAACAGTTTCTAATTTAGGTTCCCCTTTTTTCTTCATATCGCGAACGGCGGCAACTACAAAAGAACTATTATTATTAATATTGTAAACATCCGAAACATCATCAATTTTTGTTTCGGCATTAAAAGCCCAACTTACAATTTCGCGTGCATTTTGCACTTGAGAAATGGCTGCCATCATTGAAGTAATTTCTTTTCCCTGAGCAACTTGTATTCCTTTTTGCGCTGCATTGGTCATCAAATCTTCGGCAGAACTGCTTTCTGCTTGCAACTGCATTGCCTGACTACGAATACTTCTTATGGTTGCATCAGAGGGCTTAATCTCTTCATTATAAATAACAAATTGTCGTTTTTCTACCGGAGCAGTGCGTTGCAACACCTGATACACCACAAATGCAGCAGAAGCATCGTGAACATATACATTATTATTTAAAAACGAATTGTATAATTGCGGATAAACAGAGTGTTCGGAAACCCATAAGGTAGTATCCTGTGCATTTCTTCCGCCGAGATAATCGGGAATTAAAGTAAAGATATTTCCACCTGTTTGCAATACAGTTTTAAGACTGTCTGCAATTGCTTTGGCTTCATTTTTGGTTCTAAGAGAGTTGGAATTATTATCTGATTTAAAATCTACCACAAGATAAGCAAGATTCACGGAGTCGGGGCGTAATGCTCTGCCATACGTTTTACCGTAATACCAAACTGCATTTTCATATTCAAAAGGTTCAATAAAACTGCCCACGGGTCTGTCGAAAATCAATTTCACTAATGTATCAATTTGAATATCGCTTCTTTTGAAAAATACGCTATCTAATTGTCCGAACATCATTGAGATGTGATAATCTTCCACAGAGGCTGCCTCTTTCAATCGTGCGGCTCTGTTCACAGCGGTATCTTGAATAGCGGCCAAATCTTCCGGAGAGGGTTGAACAGGAAAAATAGCTACATCAATATCGCGAGAATTATTCTTAATTTGGTAACGATTTTTATAGAGAGTAAACCAGTCTTTTATCTCTTTATCTGTAACCTCCGGTTTTATTTCGTTAAATTGGGTGGCTGTGGGGTAAAGCGTAACGGTTTGAGCGAGCATTGAGTTATTGTTTGCTGCGAAATATTTTGCCGATTCATCTGAGAAATTCACAATATTATTAGCTAATGCCATATAGCGCGCTCTTTGTTTGTCAACAAGCGCAAACCGTTCAATTGCCTTATACGCGCTGTAAATATCGCGTGCCTGAGGATTGTTTTTATACTCTTCAATATTGGCAATAATGCTCATGGCGCTTTCCATAGAAACTTGTTGGGCAAGGAACGATACCAACCTTTGTAATAACTGATTGGGCTGTTGAGTTTGCAAACTTGTTACCATCTCCTCCGAAATCTCTTCCATCATCTCATTCGTAATGGTTAGTCCTAAATCTTTCAACTGTTGATCCATAATGGTTTGTTCCAACAGTTGGTTCCAAGTCATATCGTGCACTTGGTAATTTTCAGTTTCATCTAATGTTGATTTTTCATAAAAGATTTTCCAGAGCGCGCTATTTTGTTCTAAGCGTGTACGATACTCTTCGTCTAATTTTTTTCCGTTAATTTTCACCATGGTATATTTATCGGAGTAGAAACTTGAAAGTTTGGAGACGTCTCCCATAACAAAAGCGAGGAGTGCGATACCGATAATTAACATTAATAAGATTCCATGTTTACGAATTGAGCCAATTGCTGCCATACTTATTTATATTTTAAGTTTTTAGATATTTTTAAAAATGAAGCGGCAAAAATAGTATTTTTTTGTTATAAAAAGATCAGTCAAAATCAGGTCGTTTTCTTTCTTTTGGTTTTTCGTTGCAACCGCTTGGATCGCCTGTATAAGCAGCCGGAATGGTAAAGTTGTATCCGGGATATTTATCAGGTTCTGAAACAATTCGCTGATAGGGAAGATTGGGGTCTTCGTAACATTTTTGCATAAACGTTGCAAACACGGGCATTGCAGTACGTGCGCCCTGTCCTAAGGCAAGCGTGCGAAAATGCGCGGCACGGTCTTCGCAACCCACCCAAACGCCGGCAGTCAGCATAGGTGTGTAACCTACAAACCAGCCATCAGAATGATTATCGGTAGTACCGGTTTTTCCGGCAAGCGGGAAAGAGAGTTTGTATTGTCCACGAAGACGCGCTCCCGTTCCATAATCTACCACCCCCTGCATCAATCGGGCAGTTTTAAATGCGGTGATTTGATCCATCGCTTCGTTGGTTTTGGGAATATATTCGTAAATAGTGCTGCCGTTGTTGTCGCAAATTCTTGTAATAAAAGTAGGCTCCACATAAACGCCCTGATTGGGAAAACAGTTCATAGCGCCCACCTGCTCATAAAGCGACAGTTCACACGCTCCCAAACAAATAGATGGAACGGCAGGAATATCGGAAGTGATTCCCATATTGCGAATTAACTGAATTACCGCTTGTGGTCCAAACTGTTTCATCAAATAGGCGGAAATATAATTGAGCGAATGCGCCAATGCTTCATTAAGCGGAAGCATCATGCCGTTTTTGTAATCGCCTGAATTTCTGGGTGTCCAAGTTCCTCCCTCAGGAAGTTGAAAAGTAACCGGTACATTAGGAACCATGGTGCAAGGCGAATATTCACCCGATTGCATCGCCACTGTATAAATATAGGGTTTAAAAGTTGAGCCAACCTGGCGTTTGGAAAGTTTTACGTGGTCGAATTGAAAATACTGATAATTTAATCCACCTACGTATGCTTTTACATGTCCGCTGTTTACATCCATCGCCATCATGCCGCAATGTAAAAACGATTTCATATAACGAATAGAATCCATCGGGGTCATCAGCGTATCAACCATTCCTCTATTCCATGTTAAAACTTTCATTTCCACTTTAGTAAAAAAAGCCTTTTGAATATCTTCTTCGGTTGCGCCTGCATCTTTCATCACTGCGTATCTTTCCGAACGTTTCACAGCGGCATTTAAAATTTTTTGCGTTTCTTCATCGTTGATTTTGGTAAAAGGCGCATTTTTTTGTCCTTTAATATGTTGAAAAAACAGAGGTTGTAAATAGTTGCATACATGTTCTTGCACTGCATTTTCGGCATGTTTTTGCATGCGCGAATCAATGGTAGTATAGATTTTTAATCCGTCTTTGTAAATATCGTAATATGTTCCATCCGGTTTAGGGTTTTTTCTACACCAAGCCGCTAACCATGATCGCAAATATTCTCTAAAATAGGTAGCAATTCCTGTGGTGTGATGTTGCATGACAAACTGAGATAAATCAATAGGTAAATTTTGAATAGAATCTCGTTCGTTAGGAGATAAATATTTGTATTTTTTTAATTGATCTAAAACTACATTCCTTCTTTGTAAAGAGGCGGTAGGGTTTTTTTTGGGGCTGAATTTGGTAGGCGCTTTCAACATTCCTATCAATAATGCAGATTCTTCTATGGATAAATTTGCAGGGGTTTTACTAAAATAGGTTGCTGCCGCCGATTTGATTCCCATAGAGTTATTGCCAAAATCTACGGTATTCAAGTACATTGCCAATATTTCATTTTTAGCATATTCGCGTTCCAATTTTACAGCAACTACCCATTCTTTGAATTTTGTGAGGATAGTTTGAAATTTCCCTGCGTCAGGATCTCTGGGGAAGAGATTTTTTGCCAATTGTTGCGAAATAGTGCTTCCGCCTCCTTTGTTAGAACTTGTAATTACGCCTGCAAGAACGCGCCCCAACGCCCGAATATCAATACCGGAATGTTTCTCAAACCGAACATCTTCGGTGGCTTTCAACGCATTAATAAGGTGTGGCGAAAGTTCATCATATTTGCATGGGGAGCGGTTTTCAAAATAGTATTTGCCCAGCAGTTCTCCATCGGAAGAATAAACTTCGGTAGCCAGATTGGTGCGCGGGTCTTCCAGTTCGGAAAAGGAGGGCATAAACCCTAACCAACCTATTGAAATTAGAGTAAATAAAATCGTAATAATGAATAAACCACAACAAAACAGTATCCAAAAGGGTTTAATCCACTTTGATTTAACTATTTTTGTTTTAGATTGTTTTTTTTGCGGTGAGGAAGAATTGTACATATTTTCTTTTTTTCTACAACGTGCAAAAAAACAATAAAATATTGAATATCGAAAAAAGGGAATAATTTTTTTAATAAGAACTCAAAAAAAACTTAACCACGCAATTAATAAGTGATGAAAAAGAATAATAATGTGTAATTTTGCCGTCTTAATTTTATGTAAATATGAAACAATTAATTGAATGTGTGCCAAATTTTAGTGAAGGTCGTAATTTACAGATTATAAAACAAATAACCGATGTAATAGAAAAATCGGAAAGGGTAAAACTGTTAGATGTTGACCCGGGTTATTCCACAAACAGAACCGTAGTTACTTTTGTGGGAACTCCCAATGAAGTAGTAGAAACTGCGTTTCAAGTGATTAAAAAAGCACAGGAACTGATTGATATGCGTCAACATCACGGCGACCACCCACGCTTTGGCGCAACCGATGTGTGTCCGTTGGTTCCGGTAGCAAACATTACAATGGAAGAAACCGCAGAATATGCTAGAAAATTAGCAGAAAAAGTTGGAGATGAGTTGGAAATTCCTGTTTATTGTTATGAGAATGCCGCTTTTGAAGGAAAACGCAGAAATTTGGCAAATTGTCGTAGAGGAGAGTATGAAGGATTGAAAGACAAATTGATAAACCCCGAATGGAAACCCGATTTTGGTCCTGCACAATTTACTGAATCGGTGGCAAAAAGTGGTGCCACTGCCATCAGTGCCAGAGATTTTCTCATTGCTGTGAATTTTAATCTCAATACCACTTCCACCCGCCGCGCCAACGCCATCGCTTTTGATGTGCGCGAACAGGGTCGCCCAAAAAGAGAAGGAAATCCTATCACAGGAAAGATAATGAAAGATGAACAAGGAAATAATATCATGCTACCCGGAACTCTAAAAGGCACCAAAGCAATTGGCTGGTTTATTGAAGAATACGGAATTGCGCAAGTTTCCATGAATATTACCAACACATCCCAAACACCGCTGCACGTCGCTTTTGAAGAAGTGAGAGGAAAAGCCGAACAACGCGGGATTAGAGTTACCGGTACGGAAATTGTTGGGCTTGTGCCCAAAAAAGCACTGTTAGATGCCGGTTACTATTTTTTGAAAAAACAACAACGCTCGCTGGGAATTGACGAAAAAGAGGTGATGAAAATAGCCGTAAAATCTATGGGATTAGATGATTTAAAACCGTTTGACCCGGCAGAAAAAGTAATTGAATATCTGTTGGAAAAAGAACAATCTTCTAAAAAATTGATGGATAAAACTTGTGTGGGGTTTGCCAATGAAACCGCATCCGAAAGTCCCGCTCCCGGCGGTGGCTCTATTGCCGCCTATATGGGCGTTTTGGGTGCAGCACTGGGTACGATGGTGGCAAATCTTTCTTCCCACAAACCCGGTTGGGATGAAAGATGGGAAGAGTTTTCAAATTACGCCGTGCAAGGACAAAAACTGAAAGATGAATTGCTTTGGTTGGTGGACGAAGATACTCACTCTTTCAATTTGATTATGAATGCTATGGGGATGCCAAAAGGAACCGATGAAGAAAAAGCCGCCCGCAAAAAAGCGATGGAAGAGGCTACCAAATATGCCATTGAGATTCCGTTTCGTACGGTGCAACGTTCCTACGAGGTGTTTGACCTTTGCGAAGCGATGATAGAAACAGGAAATCCAAACTCCGTAACCGATGCAGGTGTGGGAATATTGTGTGCCAAAGCAGCCGTAATTGGCGCATACCTCAATGTGAGAATCAATGCAGCAGGATTGGAAGATAAAAAGTTCGCTGATGAGATGGTGTTGAAAGCGAAGACGTATGTAGATAATGCAACAATAAGAGAGACGGAGCTCTTAGAAAAAGTTGAAAAAATAATAGGGTAAACATATAGTTATATTCACAAATTTATGAAACAATACCTTGACCTTTTGCAACATATCATTGATAACGGAGCTTTTAAAGATGACCGTACCGGAACCGGAACCCAAAGTGTGTTCGGATACCAAATGCGATTTGATTTACAAGAGGGATTTCCTGTGTTAACTACAAAAAAATTACACATAAGATCTATTATCTATGAATTACTTTGGTTTTTGAAAGGGGAAACAAACATTAAATACTTGCACGACCATAATGTAACCATTTGGGACGAATGGGCAGATGAAAACGGAGAATTAGGTCCTGTGTATGGCAAACAGTGGCGCAGTTGGACAACCGCTGACGGAAAAACTATTGACCAAATCTCTCAGTTGATTGAGATGATTCATAAAAACCCTGACTCGCGAAGATTGATTGTGAGTGCCTGGAATGTGGGTGAGGTGGACAAAATGAAACTTCCCCCCTGCCATGTGCTTTTCCAATTTTATGTAAATAACGGCGAAATCTCCTGCCAACTCTATCAACGTAGTGCCGATGTGTTTCTTGGCGTGCCGTTCAATATAACTTCTTATGCGCTATTACTTATGATGATAGCGCACGTTTGTAAACTGAAACCGCGCTACTTTATCCACACCTTCGGAGATGCGCACCTCTACTCCAATCATCTTGAACAGGCAAAACTACAACTTACCCGAACCCCCAAACCGTTACCTGCAATGAAAATAAATAGAGAAATAAGTTCAATCTTTGATTTTCATTTTGAAGATTTTACCTTAGAAAACTATACCCCCGATCCGCATATCAAAGCGGAGGTCGCTATATAAAATAAAAACAGATAGTTGCGCACATACGACGCACCCGAATTACACCCAATTCTATTTTGCCCTGCCTCTTGTCTTTTGTTCGTTAAATTGTATCTATAATTTTGTTATTTTTGCCAATCAAAATGCACTTATAAATTTTAAAAAGTTTTAATGCATTTTTCAATTAATGAACTACCAATTCAATAACTAAATTTAAAATTATGAAAAAATTCTTCTTCTTTCTTGCTTTTGCAATCAGTATTCCCTGTTTTGCGCAAAATTTTAATTACGATGAGTTTGATACCACGTTGGAATGTACTTCCGTAACCGTTGGAAAATTAGCCTCAGCCGATGGTTCGGTAATGACCTCCCATAGCGACGACAGCCACCGCACCCGCACCAACATTTATGTTACGCCGGCACAAGACCACCCCAAGGGCACTATGAAAATGCTCTACAAACGCCAACAGGCAAAAGTGGATTTCGGCAAAATGCAGAAGTATGAGTTTGTGCCCACCGGCGAAATACCCGAAGCGGCTCACACTTATCAATATTTCAATTCTGCATACCCTTGTTTGAATGAAAAACAGTTGGCAATCGGCGAATCTACTTTTGGCGGAAGACCGGAACTAAAATCGGATTTAGGGTGGATTGATTGCACCTGCCTCTGTACGCTTCTGATGGAACGTTGCAGCACTGCCCGTCAAGCCATTAAGATGGCTGACGAACTTTTGATGAAATACGGCTGGAACGACGATGGCGAATGTTTGACTATTGCTGATAAAAATGAAGTATGGCACTTGGAAATTGTTGGACCCGGAAAAGGAAAACTCGGTGCCGTTTGGGCGGCTCAAAGAGTACCCAATGAACATATATCGGTAAATGCCAACGCCTCAACAATTAGAGAAATAAACCTGAAAGATAAAGATTATTTTATGGCATCTGCCAACGTGTTTGCTGTTGCCGAAGCGAATGGCTGGTACGACAAAAAAAAGGAAGTTTTTCGATTTGCCTACGCTTA
>JGI24702J35022_10001142_pt1 | contig 16507 bp, 14 predicted proteins | sample TergutTh196P4_FD_35022 | JGI IMG/M metagenome (IMG submission 35022)
ATCGTGCCGCAGGTCAAACGGCGCGGGGCGCGGCTCATCGCCATGACCGGCAACGCCGACTCGCCGCTTGCGCGCGAAGCCGACATCCATCTCGATGCCGCCGTGAGCGAAGAAGCCTGCCCGCTCAACCTCGCGCCTACCGCCAGCACCACCGCCGAACTGGCCCTGTCGGATGCGCTGGCGGTGGCGCTGCTCGATGCGCGCGGCTTCGATACCGAAGATTTCGCGCGCTCGCACCCTGGCGGCAATCTCGGACGGCGGTTGCTCACACATGTGCGCGATGTCATGCGCCCGCGCGAGCGTGTGCCGGTCATCACGGGCGACGCCCTCCTGAGCGAGGCGCTGTTCGCCATGACGCGCGGCGGCATGGGCATGACGGCAGTACTCGGGACCGACGGCAAACCGGAAGGTATTTTCACCGACGGCGACCTGCGTCGCGCCCTGGAAAACGGCATCGACGTGCGCGCCACCCGACTTGCCGGGATACTGACGAGCAACCCGCACACCATCGAACCGGACGCTCTCGCGGTAAAAGCCGCCGAGATGATGGAGCGACTGCACATCAGCCAATTGCTGGTCGTCGATGAAACGGGCGAGCTCAAAGGGGCGCTGAACACGCACGACCTCATGCAGGCGCAAGTGATCTGATGCGCGGGCTGCTCAATCTCATCTACCGTATCTACCCTCTGGTCATCGCGGCGCTGCTCGCCGCCGGGGCGATCTGGCTCGAACGCGCAACCCGCAGCCCCGAACCCACCGCCGAAGCAACCCCCAGCCAGGCTCCGGATTTTATCGCCCGGGCGGTGCACATCGTGGGCTTTGCCAAGGACGGCAAGCTATACTACACGCTCGAGTCCCCCTACCTCGAACATCTGTCGAGCACCGACTCGACCCGCATCGAACACCCCGAGTTGCACCTCTTCACTCAGGGGCGACGCATGCAGATCAACGCCGATCATGGCGAAGTCGGCCCCAAGGGCGAACGGGTGGATTTCACCGACAACGTCGAAGCCGAACGCGAAGGCGATTCCCACGATCCGCCCCTGCATCTTTCTTCACAGCAACTCACGGTCTGGCCGCAGGAACAGCGCGCCGTCAGCAATGTTCCCGTGCGCATCACCCAGGGCGAGACGCGCGCCAGCGCCAACAAGCTTGAAGCCGACAGCGTATTTGGCGAAATGAAACTGTCCGGGAAAGTCCGAATGCATCTTCCTCACACCAAAAGGAATCCATGATGCGCATCTTTCTTGCCGCCCTTGCCGCCCTGCTTCCGGTTGCCATGCCTGTCCATGCCCAGCCGTTCGACCGCAACCTGCCGGTCAACATCGACGCCGACAGAGTCACCGTGGATGACCGCAACAAGGTGCACACCTTTGAAGGCGGCGTCGTACTGACCCAGGGAACNCTGACGATCAAGGGCGACAAGGTCGTCGTCACCCAGGATGCCGCCGGCTTTCATAATGGCGTNGCCACCGCCGCAAGCGGACGACTGGTTTTCTTCCGGCAAAAACGCACGAGCGACGGAGCCTGGATCGATGGCGAAGCCGAACGCATCGAGTACAACAGCAGAAACGAACGGGCCAAGCTTTTCAATCGCGCCCAGATCCAGAGCGGCGGCGACAGGGTGCGAGGCCAATACATCGAATACGATGTCGCTACCGAGAACTACCTCGTGACCGACGCGCCCGGCTCCCGAAACGGCAACACCCCCGCCAAAAGTCGCGTCCAGGTCGTCCTTCAGCCGAAAAACAACAAAAAACCCGACCCCGCCGAGGCTCGCTGAAACCACTCAAACGCTGAACACGTATCGTGGACGCAACATTCCCCATCTTCACCCCATCGGGGGCAAAACTCTACACCGATACGGGGATCTTTGAACGCTTCGCGTCAAAAAAATGAGCGTGTACAGGAAATTTTCCCGCATCGGGAAAATTTTTCTTGTGCGATGCACAAAAAACTGTTGACTCTACGATTTCATCCCCTACAATCCACAAAAAATGCTGCTATGCAGCAATACAAAATGGCGCGTACCGCCACCCCCCAACCCGGCAGTAGAGTAGCGCCCCTGGAGTCTTTGTAGTTGTAGTTCCATTTCCACATCTAAAGGAGAAACCGATGTCCACATTCAATCCCGATCAATTCGCCGCCACCAACAAGGCTAACATCGAAACCCTGCTGAGTCTCACCAACAGCGCCTTTGCCAACGCCGAGCGTCTGGCCGCCCTCAATCTCAACACCGCCCGTTCCGTGCTGGAAGACAGCGTCTCCAACACCAAGGCTCTGCTGGGTACCAAGGACGTGCAAGAACTGGTTTCCCTGCAAGCCTCGCTGATCCAGCCCCTGCTGGAAAAGTCCGTCGCCTATGCCCGCAGCGTTTATGAAATCGCCTCGCAAGGTCAGGAAGAACTGGCGAAAGTGCTCGAGGTTCAACTTGCCGAACTGAACAAGAACGTTTCTTCCGCGCTCGACCAAGCCGCCAAATCCGCCCCTGCGGGTTCCGACGTTGCCGTTGCCGCCGTGAAGTCGGCCATTGCCGCCGCCAACAGCGCCTACGACAACTTCTCCAAGGCCGTGAAGCAAGCGACCGAAATCGCCGAAGCCAACGTTGCCGCGGCCACCAACGCCACGGTCAAGGCTGTCACCACCACCACCAAGGCTGCCTCCTCCTCGAAGAAGTCTGCCTGAGAAACCTCTGGTGACCGCTGTCGGCCCTTGACCTGACGGTCGAAGGCTGGCAACGAAGCCCAAAAGGGCCAAATCCTGTAACAACGGGGTTTGGCCCTTTTATTTTTTCGGGTATCCGGTTTTCGTGGTTGATGTCGGCATCGTTGCACTCTTTTTAGCCGACCCTGAACAATAGCAAGTGTAGCCCAAGCGTACCCACTCTGTGGCGGAGATAGTCACGAGGGGCTTGATGAACTTCGTAGGGGCGCGATTTATCGCGCCCAAATTGCGGCGCCCGTGCTCATTGGGCGCGATAAATCGCGCCCCTACGTCATTCTCACCCCATATGTGGTCTCACGGTCACGGCGGCAGGATGGAATCGACGGTCTCGTTCGGGGCGTGAATGTCGGGTTCGGGCGGCTCGGAGGTAGCCGGTTCGGATTCCGTGTCGGGGTCGATCACGGGAACGCGCGATTCGAGCATGATCGCCACGCGGCGATTGCGCGCCCGGCCTGCGTCGGTGTCATTGTCGGCAATGGGACGCTGGTCGGCATAGCCTGCGGCGGTGAGACGGCCCGGAGAAACGCCGTTCTCGATGAAAAGTCGCACGACCGACGAGGCGCGGGCCGACGAGAGTTCCCAGTTGGAAGGAAAACGCTGGGTGCTGATCGGGTTGCTGTCGGTATGGCCTTCGACCATGATCGGAAACTCCGCTTCCGCAATCACGCCGGCCACGGCGCGCAAAGCGGCGTTCGCCTCACTGCCGAGGACGGCCTCACCCGTTGAAAACAGGACGCTGGCATTGATTTCGACGGTCACGCCAAAAGCGCCTTCGGTGACCCTGACCTTCCCGTCGCCCGTGATGGGTTCGAGGACACGGCGGATCTCGCTGGCCATGTCGCGCATTTTCCGGGCGGTCGACTCGCGCGCCGAGCGGCCTTGCATGTCGGGCCGCTTGATGGGCACGATGGGATTGGCGGGAACGACGACCGGAGGCGGGACGATTTGACGCCCTTCCACATTGACACTGGCGCTACGAAACGCCTGCATCAGAGAGTTTGAAAGGATCCGGTATTTACCTTCGTTGACGGAGCTAAGGGAATACATGACGACGAAGAACGCAAACAACAAAGTGATGAAGTCGGCGTAGGACACGAGCCAACGTTCGGTGTTTTCGTGCTCTTCTCCGTGAGGTCTGCGTCGCCGGGCCATGATGTCAGCATCCTGTTACTGGACGTATCCCCGCATCCGGCTTTCGATGATGCGTGGGTTGTCGCCGTTGGCGATGCCGATGAGTCCGTCGATGACCATTTCGCGGCGGCTGGCAAGGAGGCCGATGTGCGACAGGAGTTTCTTGTGAATGGGCAGCAGGATGAGGTTGGCGAGACCGACGCCATAGACGGTGGCGACGAACGCCACGGCAATGCCCGCGCCAAGCTTGGTAGGATCGGACAGGTTCTCCATGACATGAATCAACCCCAGTACGGCGCCGAGAATGCCGATGGTGGGAGAGTATCCGCCCGCGCTCTCCCAGATGCGGGCGCATTGGCGCATCTGGGTCGCCCAGGCATCGACCTGAATTTCGAGCGATTCGCGCAGGATCATTGGCTCGATGCCATCGACGAGCATTTGCAGGCCATGACGAACGAACGGATCGTCGATTTCCTCGATGTGGCGTTCGAGCGCGAGCATCCCTTCCCTGCGCGCCAGGTAACTCCACTCGATGACGAGTTCGATAGTGCGCTCATGCCCGGACGACGGAGGGATGAATACCCATTTCAGCATCTTTATGCCACCGAGGAAGACGGTGAGCGGGCTTTGCAGCAGCACCGCGCCGGTGGTTCCTCCCACGACGATGAGAAAAGCCGTCGGTTGCAGCAGCGAGGAGACATGGCCGCCTTCGAGTACCTGTCCGCCAACGATGGCTCCCAGACCGAGGAGAAGGCCGATGAGGCTGACGCTATCCATGACGGCGTCCGAACATCATTGCGCGCAGGCGCGCCACGGCCTGACTGTGCAACTGGCAGACACGGGACTCGGTGACGTTGAGTATTTCGCCGATTTCGCGCAGGTTGAGGTCTTCGTCGTAGTAGAGCGCCATGACCATCTTTTCGCGCTCGGGCAGTTTTTGTATGGCTTCGACGAGTTTGGCCTTCGCGTCGGCGTCTTCGAGCAGCACGAGCGGATTGGAGTCGGTCTGGCCGAAGTGGCGCTCCAGGAAGTCCTCGCCGTCTTCGAAGGAGAAGTCGTCGAAATAGATGAGTTGGTGGCCGCGCGCTTCCGCCAGCATACGCTGGTATTCGGAAAGTTCCAGACCAAGGTGTTCTGCGATCTCGGACTCGCTCGGCGGCCGGCCGTTTTTCTGTTCGAGCGCGTTGATGGCGGCTTCGATGCGCCGCATGTCGCGCCGGGTGCTGCGCGGCGCCCAGTCGGCTTCGCGCAGCCCGTCGATCATAGCGCCTCGGATGCGCTGCACGGCATAGGTCTCGAACTGCGCGCCCATGCCGTCCTCGAAACGGTTGATGGCATCCAGCAAACCCATCATGCCGTTCTGGATGAGGTCTTCGACTTCCACGCTGGCCGGCAGCCGGGACATCATTTGATACGCCAGACGCTTGACGAGCGGCGCATAGGTCACCACCAGATGATCCATATCGAGTCGGTTTTCTGCCTCATGCGCCATGCGTTCGTCTCACCTGGGTGAGCAACCCGTGACCCATTACAACCTACCTGGAGAAGAGCCCACACCCGCAAGCCGCCGGAGAAACATCGCGCCGGATTCACATGCCAGCGGCGGCGCAGGCGTGCGAGTCAGGCCCGCTGCAAGATCGTCGCGTTCGACCTCGCCGAGCCAGAGTAACGGAACCCCGACATGGTGACGCACCAGGGTTTGAAGCGAAGTGAAAAAATTCCGGGCGTCCGCCGCATCGTGCGCGCGCGCCACCGCCACATGCATCGAACCGGCGCCTGCCGAAGCCAATTGTTTGATGACGCAATAGGCTTCGCTGGCTCCACTGGCGCTGGCTTCGGCCACGAGCAGGCGCTGCGGGGCAGCCTGCACGAAAGGCGATGGATCTCTGGCCGAATCACAACCGGCATGAATGAGCACGATTCCGGCATGATGACGCAACACCCGCAGGGCTTCAAGCAGGCAGGCGCGTCGGGCTTCGTCGAGCAGAGGCAGGGCAAGCGCGGCAGCGGCAGCAGGAATCCGCCCGAAAAGACCCGGCACGGGTTGCAGCAGTTCAGCCAGGGACAGCCTTCCATCGAGCATTTGCAGGAGATCGGAGCCGGAATCGAGCCCCAGCGCCTCGGCAAGCGCCTCTTCGCCCACGGCTTCATCGAGCAACAGCACTTTATGGCGCTGTCTGGCAATGCGATGCGCGGTCAGGATCGCATGTTGGACGCGATACCGTCCCGTGGCATAGTAGGCAACCACCGCCGGCGGGGTTTGCCGAAAGAGCCGCCGCAATCCGGCGGCCTGGTCTTCGCGTCCGTCGATCATTTCAGGCTCCCTGGGCGCGCAATATCGCGCCGGTTTCATCATTGTCGAGCCGCCAGAGAGATTCTTCCGCCTGCGGGTGCAGGGCGCGCTGCAACAAGTAGGCGCGGTTGGGCAGGTGCAAATCTTCCGGCACTCGCTGTCCGTTGGTGATGTAACGCACGTCGAGTTCGTGGCGCATGGCCGCGTCGAGCGCCGACGCGAGCGAGGCCGCTTCGTCGACCTTCGTGAAAATGCAGCCCGCCACATCCGATCCGGCGAAAGCCCTGACCACGTCATCGAGCGTATCGCCCCGGCAAGTGGCGTTGAGCAGCAGCAGCCGACGCACTTCGCCTGCGTCCGCGAGCATGCCGGTCTGCGTCACGACCAGGCGGTCACGCTGGTTCATGCCCATCGTGTCGATGAGCACCAGACGCTTTTCGCGCAAATCGACCAGGGTTTGACGCAACTCGACGGCGTCTCGCACGGCAAAAACCGGCACGCCGAGAATACGACCATAGATGCGCAATTGCTCCTGCGCGCCGATCCGGTAACCGTCGGTGGTAATCAACGCCAAATGCCCCGCGCCGTGACGGGTAACGAAGCGCGCCGCCAACTTGGCAACCGTGGTGGTCTTGCCGACGCCGGTCGGGCCGACGAGCGCATAGACGCCGTCGTCGTCGACGACTTCGTTTGCGCTGGCGCGAGTCTTCAGGCGACGATCGAGCGCCGCGCGCAGGATGTCGAGCGCCGACTCCGACGTGGTCTCCCTGCCGATCCCTTCGACGAGTTGGCGCGCCAGGGAAGCGGAAAAACCCGCTGCAAGCAGTTGTCCAAGCATTTCCGCCCTGATCGGCGCATTGACGCGCGTTTCAAACCAGGAAAAACCGGCAAGCTCGCGCTCGATCACGCCGCGTATGCCGGAAAGCTCATCCATCAGCCGGATGTTGGTCTCTTTCAGCGCACGCACGCTTTCACCCGCCTCGCTACGCAGGGCGACTTTTTCAGCTACTTTTTCGGCCACTTTCTCGGCGACCTTTTCTGTCATCACGCCCGGATTCTGGCGCGTGGAAGCCGCTGTTTCGACACGAGGCGGCGAAAACGGGCGAATTTCGGGCTTACGGGGCGGCGCACTTCCCCGGCGCGGCGACGCAGCGGCATGATCGCGCGGCGCCGCGCCCGCCGCGAGACTTGAAAGCGTGACATGGAAATCATCGCTATAATCCGCACCGTTTCCGTTATCGAAATCGACATATTTGCCACGGCTATCATGATTATCACGATTATCGGAGGTTCCGATAGACTGCCTCGTCGCGCGCGGCGCGCCAGGAGGCACCCTGGGCGAGCGGTCGGGCTGAGGCGTATGCAGCGTGCCAATGGCGCCCGGCGGCAAGGCCATGATTTCAACGCCCCCCGCGACGGCCCGGTTGGACAGCACAATCGCGTCTGCGCCCAATTCCGCCTTCAAGGCCCGCAGGGCTTCACGGGTGGAAGGCGCGAAATAACGCTTGACATTCATGGCTCAAATCTCCCGGTTACGGCGCAGATGGCGCGTCCTGCCATTGATTATGCGGCTCGTATCCGAGCACGCATGACAGGAATAAACCGGGTTTCCTCCGCCTATTCTCTCCGAGAAAAATTTTCGCCTATTCTTGAAGAAAAGGTACTTATAGTGTCCATATTGCCACTCGAATAAGGTGAATATTGCGCCACATGCCATCTTTACGTTACAATTGCAAGCAATAATTTTGCATATTTCCTGATAAAAAATGCGTATCAATCCAAAATACTCGTGGGTCCTCACTTCCCGGCTCACGCATGTTCAGGCGCGTGAAAAAGTCACATTGATGGGCGAGTAGAGATACGCATTGACGCCATTTTAAGGGCCATCTATGGTATATGCTAAAGAAATCTGCTGGATTCAAAAACAGTAGTTCCCGGAGAGCGATCTCATGCTTACATCTCGTTGCCGTTTCCGCAGAACACGTCCTCTGGCCACCCCGGTTGCTGTGAGGCATTCCGAGCCGATCCGGTATTCTGGTCGGAGATTCCTCGATATGGTTCGGATAAACCTCGGGCGCCATCAACGCTTTCCTCGCCCGCCATTCCACCCGTGGCAGGGATTGCGTCCGGCCCGTGTCCCAATCATGGTCAGGTAATGTTCCGCCTGAACTCATTCCGGGCTCGCGTGATCAGTTGGGGCGCCCTGATGGGCGCTGTCGTGCTGATTCTGATGCTGTCCATCAACCTGCATTCGATCGAAGAACAGATCAATCATCAGATCGAAGCCCGGATCGACTACACCCGAAACGCTTATCAAACGGCGCTCGCCACGCCACTGGCCAAGCAGGACTACACGACTCTGCGCGACATTCTCGAAATCTGGGGAAAATCCGGCGATATTTCCTATCTCGTCATCATGGATACCGACGGAAATCGCCGGGCTTCAACGGGTCTGGCGGACAACGGACCGCTGCCCGCGCCCGGCAAGGCCGATTCGGTCTACCACGTCCGTTTCGACGTTACCTCCGCAGGGAAGCATTACGGCTCGGTGCAATACGGTCTGCTGACCGATTACCTCAGCGCGGCCAGGGACAGGCTGATCCTGTACAACGCCATTGCCGCTCTGATCGGAGTATGTATCTCCAGCATCCTGCTGGTGATCTTTTCGCGTCATGTCGTCAAACCCCTGATCAATCTGAGCAATGCCGCCGAACACATCACCTCCGGAAATTATGACGTACAACTTGAAACCACCGGGGTCTCGGAACTCGACAGTCTGCTGAAGCATTTCAGGGCCATGGCCCTGACGGTGAGCAGCAAGATTTCGATGCTCGAATGGCAGGCCCAGCACGATGCGCTCACCGATGCCTTCAACCGACGGGCATTCGAAAAACGCACCTCGGAACTGCTCGAAGACCCCACAGTTACCGATGTCATCATGCTGTACATCGATCTCGATCAGTTCAAGACCATCAACGACAACTGCGGCCATAGCGCGGGCGACATCCTGTTGACCCGTGTGGCCCATCTGCTCGAATCGCGCCTGGGCGATGCGTTCGTTGCCCGCATCGGCGGCGATGAGTTCGGCGCGATCATGTCCCTGGACAATGACGAGTTGGACGTTCAGAAGATGGCGCGAACCATCATCGAGGACATTTCCAACATCCATTTTGAATGGGAAGGCCAAAGCTTCCGTGTGGGGGCCAGCATCGGCGTTGCTTCCAGCAGTTCCCTCGGGACCCGTTCGCTCAGGGAACTGATGATTGCCGCCGATACCGCCTGTTTCAGCGCGAAGGAACTGGGCCGCAGTCGCATCCGTGTCTATCACCCCAACGACGATCATTTTCGCCAGCGCCGCGAGGAACTGCGCAACGTTGCGCAACTCGACAGCATACTGGCCCAGAATCGTTTTTCACTTCATTTCCAGCGTTTCTCTCCGCTGACCGGGGATCGTCCATCGCACGCCGAAATTCTTCTGAGGGTGCGAAACACGGAGGGCGGTTTCGATATTCCCGTGAATCTCATCCATGCCGCAGAACGCTACAACCTGATGTCGCGCATCGACCACTGGGTCATCGAAAGCGCCTGCCAGCAAATTGCGCAATGGGAAAGGGACAAGTGCGAAACGGGTATCGAGTGTTTCAGTATCAACGTCTCCGGCGCAAGCCTCTCCGACGAACATTTTCCGGATTTCGTCCTCGACCAGATCTACGCCAGCAACATTTCTCCCAAAAGGCTCTGCTTCGAGATTACCGAAAGCAGCGCGATTGCCTATCTCAAACCGGCATTGCACTTCATTGAAAGCGTGCGTCGGGCGGGTGCCACCGTGGCGCTCGACGATTTCGGCAGCGGCCTGTCCTCGTTCGCCTATCTCAAACGTTTTCAGGCCGATTACCTGAAAATCGACGGCACGTTCATTTCCAACATCGACACCGACTCGGCCAACTTTGCCACGGTCAAGGCCATCGTCACCCTGGCGCGCGCGCATGGTCTGCGCACGGTAGCCGAGTTCGTGCACAGCAGCAGCATTCTCCAGGTCATCCGCGAAATCGGCGTCGATTANGCGCAGGGCTACCATTGCCACACGCCGGAGCCGCTCGATNCCCTGCCGCGCGGATACACNCCCGCCCCCAGGACGGAGAGCGCCAACTTATAATGCGCGGTGCCATCCTCTCGGAAAATGCCGTGTGTACTCCATTGTTTGAATCCTCCATCAAGAGCCTGCCGCTTCTCGGACGCGGCAAGGTACGTGACATCTACGCCGTCGACAGCGACAAACTGCTGATCGTCACGAGCGATCGCCTGTCGGCCTTCGATGTCATCCTGCCCGACCCGATCCCGGACAAAGGCCGGGTTTTGACCGCAATGGCCGACTTCTGGTTTGCCAGACTCGGGCACATCATCCCCAATCAGACGACCGGCATCGACCCTTCAAGCGTCGTGGATGCCGATGAGCGCGAACAGGTGCGCGGGCGCGCGCTGGTAGTCAAGCGTCTCAAACCCTTGCCCATCGAAGCCGTGGCACGCGGATACCTGATCGGCTCCGGCTGGAAGGATTACCAGGCAAGCGGCGCTATTTGCGGCATCGCTCTGCCGCCGGGGCTACATCAGGCGGCAAAGCTGCCACAACCGATTTTCACCCCGGCCACCAAGGCCGATGTCGGCGACCATGACGAGAATATTTCATTCGAGCGCGCGAAGGCACACTGCGTGGACGTGATCGGTTCCAACGGCGCGGCTCTGGCCGAACAAGCCCGCGATGCGGCCATCGCCCTGTACTGCGAAGCCGCCGACTATGCTGCCGGACGCGGCATCATCATTGCCGACACCAAGTTCGAGTTCGGCGTCGATGCCGATGGTGTTTTACACCTGATCGACGAAGTGCTCACCCCGGATTCCTCGCGTTTCTGGCCGCAGTCCGAGTACCGCGAAGGCATCAGCCCGCCCTCGTTCGACAAACAGTACGTGCGCGACTACCTCGAAACGCTCGACTGGAACAAGAAAGCCCCCGCTCCCCGGCTGCCGGAAGAAGTCATCCTTCGCACCGCCGCCAAGTATCGTGAGGCTTATGTGAGGCTCGCGGGCAACGCTCTGTAACCTCTCCTCTCGAAATGACCCATCCCGACCAAACCAACCCCTTGCTCGACTTCTCCGGGCTGCCCCGATTCGACGACATCCGCCCGGAACACGTCGCCCCCGCAATCCGTTCCCTGCTCACCGAATACGGGGCGCTGATCGAGCGGCTCACCGCCGATGCCGCGCCACCGACCTGGGACGGGTTCATCGTGCCCATGTTCGAGACGGGCGAGCGCCTGGGCCGCGCCTGGGGCATCGTCGGACACCTGCATGGCGTGCTGGACATTGCCCCCTGGCGCGAAGCATATAACGCCATGTTGCCGGAAGTTGCAGGCTTCTACGCCGAACTGGGCCAGAACATCGCCCTTTTTCAAAAATACAAGGCGCTCGCCGCCGGCCCGGAGTACGCCACCCTGAACCCGGTTCGCCGTCGCATCATCGACCGCGAAATCCGCGACTTCCGCCTCTCGGGCGCTGAATTGCCGGAAGAAAGCAAACCGCGCTTCAAGGCGATACAGGAAGAGCTTTCCATGTTGGGCGCGAAATTCTCCGAAAACCTGCTCGACGCCACCAACGCGCACGCCGAATGGATCACCGACGAAGCGGGACTCGCAGGCATCCCTCCGCCTGCTCGCGCCGCAGCCCGCGCGGCAGCGGAAAAGGATGGCAAATCTGGCTGGAAATTCACCCTGCACCAGCCTTCCTGGCTGCCGGTGATGCAATACGCCGACGACCGCGCCCTGCGCGCACGTATGTATCGCGCCAACGCCACCCGCGCGTCGGAGTTCGCCGACGCCCACGGCGACACAAAATGGGACAACGGCCCGCTGATTGGCCGCATCCTCGCCCTGCGCTTCGAGGAAGCCACGCTACTCGACTACCGCAACTACGCCGAAGTCTCGCTCGTCCCGAAAATGGCGGATTCTCCTGCGCAGGCGCTCGACTTTCTGCGCGAACTCGGAGCAAAGGCAAAACCCTTTGCCGAACGCGACCTTGCCGAACTGAAAACTTTCGCACGAGAAGAACTCGGACTCGATCCGCTGGAGCCGTGGGACATCGCCTGGGCTTCGGAAAAACTGAGGGTGAGTCGCTACGCCTATTCCGAACAGGAACTCAGGCAATACTTCCCCGAACCCCACGTACTCGACGGACTCTTTCGCGTCATCCGCCAGCTTTACGGCGTCGAGATCGCCGCCGATGAAGCGCCGGGCTGGAACGAAGATGTCCGCTTCTTCCGCATCGAAAAAAACGGAGAACTCGTCGGCCAGTTCTACCTCGACCTGTACGCCCGCGACACCAAGCGCGGCGGCGCCTGGATGGATTCCGCCCGCAGTCGCAGCAAAAATGACAATGTCATAACCACGCCCGTCGCCTGGCTCGTGTGCAACTTCCCTGGCCCCGTCGATGGCAAACCGGCCACTTTTACCCACGACGATGTACTCACCCTCTTCCACGAAACCGGCCACGGTCTGCACCACCTGCTGACCCGCGCCGACGAACTGGCCGTCTCCGGCATCAACGGCGTGGAATGGGATGCCGTCGAACTCCCCAGTCAGTTCATGGAGAATTTCTGCTGGGAATGGGACGTGCTCTCGATGATGACTGCGCACGTCGACACCGGCGAGCCGCTCCCGCGCGATCTCTTCGACAAAATGATCGCCGCGCGCAACTTCCAGAGCGGCATGCAAACCGTGCGCCAGATCGAATTCTCCCTGTTCGACCTGCTTCTGCACGGTAACGCGGACGCATCGGGCGATGTACCCATCGAGCATGTGCTTGCGCTCCTCGACGAGGTGCGGCGCGAAGTCGCCGTGCTGTTTCCACCGGCCTGGCATCGCTTTCCGCACAGCTTTTCGCACATCTTTGCGGGCGGCTACGCGGCAGGCTACTACAGCTACAAATGGGCCGAAGTGCTTTCCGCCGATGCCTTCGCGGCTTTTGAAGAGGCTGCGCAAGCAGGCGCCGACACGCGGCGCAGCCTGCTCGACCCCGTCACCGGCGAGCGTTTCTGGCGCGAAATCCTCGCCGTCGGCAGCAGCCGCCCCGCGATTGAATCCTTCATCGCCTTCCGGGGCCGCGCGCCGTCGGTGGATGCGCTGCTGCGGCACAGTGGGATGACAGGTGCGCGGAACGATTCGATTTCCCAGTAGGTGGCTCCGCATTCTCGCCCGCTTCGAGCTTCGCCAGCCAGGCGTCAGCCTCTTCGAGCGTCACATGCAAGCCGTTGGCCTGATACTCCTTCCATGCGCGCAACGCATCCTGCTTGAACGCCTCGCGCTTTTCTTCACAGATCATAAACCTCACCCCACGACGCATTGCGCCTCACCCACCCCTCGCCGGTCGATACGACCGATGCGATAAACGGTTTCTCCCGCCCCGGCGAGTTTGGCCGCAACCACATCGGTGTCGGCCTCGGACACGACCACCACCATGCCGATGCCGCAATTGAAGACCCGGCGCATTTCGCGGTCCTCGACCTGACCGGCTTCCTGCAACCACTGGAACAGGGGCGGCAGCGTCCAGCACCGGGCTTCGATCCGCGCAACGAGATCTTCACCCAGAATACGCGGCACATTTTCAGTGAGACCGCCGCCGGTGATGTGAGCCAAGCCCTTCACCGCCCCCGGCAGTTCGCGGAACACCTGGAGCAACGGCTTCACGTAGATGCGAGTCGGCTCCAACAATGCATCCCCCAGGGAACGCCCGTGGAAATCGGCAGCAAGGTCGGCCTCGCACACCTCGATGATCTTGCGGATCAGAGAAAAACCGTTGGAATGCGCGCCACTGGAAGCCAACCCCAACACCACATCACCCGGCACGATTCGCGTGCCGTCGATGATTTCACTCTTCTCCACCGCGCCAACGGCAAAACCGGCGAGATCGTATTCCCCGTCCGGGTACATGCCGGGCATCTCGGCGGTCTCGCCGCCAATCAGCGCGCACCCCGCGAGTTCACAGCCACGGGCGATGCCCTGTACCACCGAGGCCGCCGTGTCGACATCGAGCTTGCCGCAGGCGAAGTAGTCGAGAAAGAACAGAGGCTCGGCCCCCTGCACCAGGATGTCGTTCACGCTCATCGCCACGAGGTCTTGCCCCACGGTGTCGTGCCTGTCGAGCATGAACGCCAGCCGGAGCTTGGTTCCCACGCCGTCGGTTCCGGAAACGAGCACCGGCTCGCGGTATTTTTCAGACAGCCTGAACAATGCGCCAAAGCCGCCGATGCCGCCCAGAACCTCGGGGCGCATCGTCTTTTTGGCGAAGGGCTTGATCCGGTCGACCAACGCATCGCCCGCCTCGATGTCGACCCCGGCATCGCGGTAAGAAAGCGGGGATTGGGAAGAAGAATATTGCGTACTCAAGGCCGTTTCTCCGGCAATTCAAAAAATCTGAAAGACGACGCTTGAGGCAGCGCCGTCAAGTGGCTACATTAGAGGGCTTTTCTGCAGACGCGATCACAAAAACGGCTCAGGAATCGAAGTCGGCAATCTTACTTGAACATACGTCGAGCGCAATCCCTACCTACTCATGACGAGATCACACAAAATGCCTTACTTTCGCTCTCATACCCTGCAAACCGCCGCCTGGACAGGAGTCGCGCTGGCGTTGCTCGCCCTGCTCTGGTTGCTTGCGCCCATCCTGACGCCGTTCGCGCTGGGCGCCATATTCGCCTACCTGGGCAATCCTGCGGTCAATGCCCTGACTCGTTGGCGGTTGCCGCGCACAGCGGCGGCGGCGCTGGTCATTGGAGCATTTGCCCTCGTGTTCATCACACTTGCGCTCGTGCTGCTGCCAATGCTCTACCACAAGGCAGTGGGGCTGGCGCAAAGGCTGCCCGAGCTGGCCGATCTGTTCAACGAACACGCATCTCCCCTGCTCGAAGAGCATTTCGACGTGCAACTCCAACTCGAAGCGACACAGTACAGCGCGTGGCTCAAGCAATTCCTCGACAACGAGCATGACCTGCTCCCCGTCCTGTTCAAACACATCGGCCATAGAGGCATGGCGATTGCCGTGATGCTCTTCAACCTGATACTGGTTCCGTTCGTCACCTTCTACCTGCTCCAGGAATGGCCGCGCATCATCGCGGGTCTGTCGCGCGTGCTGCCGCGCCCCTGGCTGCCTCGCGCGCAGCGGATCACTACCGAAATCGACAACGTATTGGCGCAGTTCTGCCGAGGTCAAGTGTCGGTGATGCTGCTGTTGGCTGTGTATTACAGCGTGGGACTGTGGCTGGCCGGACTCGATTACGCGCTGCCGGTCGGCGTACTCACGGGCCTGCTGATCTTCATCCCCTATGTCGGCTTTGGCAGCGGACTGGCGCTGGCCGTACTCTCCGCGCTGCTCCAGGGCGGCGGCGGGTGGGAGCCGCTCATCGGCGTAGCCATCGTCTACGGCATCGGCCAGTTGATCGAAACTTTCGCGCTCACCCCCTACCTCGTCGGCGAGCGCATCGGCCTGCATCCGCTGGCGGTCATCTTTGCACTGCTGGCCTTCGGTCAGTTGTTCGGCTTTACCGGCATCCTCGTCGCCCTGCCCGCCAGCGCGGCACTGCTCGTCGGATTGCGCGAAGTCGCTCGGGCATGGTTTGCCAGCCCCGTCTACCTCGGCAATCAAAACGGAACCGATCCACCTCAAAATGCCGCCGCAGCAACGCCCCCCGACAATGCCGCCGAAACCGGAAGTACGGAGTGAAGCAACTCATTCTCGATCTGCGACCAGACCGCCCACCGACGCTGGAAAACTTCGTTCCCGGCAGCAACGCCGAATTGCTGGAAAACCTCGCGCGGCTTGCCGCCGCCCGGCCCGAACAGACGCCCGGCGCACACCTCTACCTGTGGGGAGACGTCGGCAGCGGGCGCAGCCACCTGCTCCGGGCCGCTGTCGCCCGCGCCCTCGATGAAGGCCGTCCGGCATTTTTCCTGAACGCCTCCGATCTCGTCGATTGTCTGCCGGAAGACGAAAACGCCCTGCTGGCCGTCGACGACGTCGACCAGCTCTGTGACGATGCCCAGATCGCGCTTTTCAACGCCTTCAACCGCGCCCGCGCCAATGCCCAGTCGCTGCTGCTCTCCGGCCCCGTCGCCCCCAGGGGACTCGCGCTGCGCGAAGACCTGCGTACCCGCATCGGGCAAAGCCTGATCTTTGAGGTCCGTCCGCTCGACGACGCCACGCGGGAATCCATCCTGCACTCGCTTGCGGCGCGGCGCGGGCTGCAACTGTCCGGAGAAGTCGCCGGTTTTCTGCTGACCCACGCCCGCCGCGACCCGCCAGGCATGGCGGCGG
>JGI24702J35022_10001143_pt1 | contig 16503 bp, 10 predicted proteins | sample TergutTh196P4_FD_35022 | JGI IMG/M metagenome (IMG submission 35022)
CAGAACCATCGACTATGGCGGCTGTGCTGGGTTTGGATGATGCTCGGGTAGAGGAAATCTGTCAATCGGTGAACGGAGTAGTAGTAACTGCCAATTATAACTGCCCTGGCCAATTAGTAATTTCCGGTGCTATCGCTGCCGTGAACGACGCCTGCGTAAAATTAGAAGCAACCGGCGCCAGACGCGCATTGAAACTGCAGGTGAGCGGTGCTTTTCACTCTCCGTTGATGGAACCGGCACGTTTGGCCTTGGAACAGGCCATCAACGAAACGACATTTGTGTCGCCTATTTGTCCTATCTACCAAAATGTAACCGCACAAGCCTATACCAATCCCACACAAATAAAGGCTAATCTGATAGCCCAACTTACAGCCCCCGTCCGCTGGACACAATCGGTACGCAATATGATAACTGACGGTGCAACCGATTTTATTGAAGTTGGTCCCGGAAATGTTTTACAGGGATTAATAAAGAAAACCAATGCGGAAGTAAATGTTTCGAGTTTGTTAGGGGCGTAACGCTTACGCCCCAATCAAGGGCGAAAGCATTTCGCCCGTACATAAAAAATTAAAATAATGAAAGTTTTAAAATTTGGAGGGTCATCCATGTGCGATGCCCGTTCGGCAGGTTTAGTAAAAGAGATCATTGAGTCGCAAGGCGAACCGTGTATCGTGGTCGTATCGGCATTCGAAGGCGTAACGAACCGGTTATTAGCGATGGCCGAACAAGCCGCACAATGCGACGAACAGTATAAAAACGGTATCCGGTCGATTGCCCAACTGCATTTCGATGTGGTGAATACTTTGACGCCCAATGTGCAGCGCGCATCCGTGCTTGAAGGAGTTCAACATATTTTGGACGAATATGAAAATACGCTTTATGGTTTGTATCTGTTGCAGGATCTTACACCGAAGACCCGTGCCCGGATACTCAGTGTAGGCGTCCATTTATCGGCTTTTGTACTCAGCCATATCGTTACCAACGCAAGATATCACGACACTTGCGAAATTATCCGTACCGGTTCGGGTTATCTTGACGCCAAAATTGATTTTGTGAAAAGTAACCAACTGATAGTGGAACGGTTTGCACATCTCGATCATGTAGCCGTTCTTCCCGGATATGTGGCCGGCAATAATGACGGCACCATTACCAATCTGGGGAAACGCGGCGCCGATTATGTAGCATCTGTCATTGCAGCGGCTATGGATGCTTCGATCCTGATGCTGTGGATGAATGTGGACGGTTTCATGACAGCCGACCCCGACATCATATCCAAAGCACGGCCTATCGAGGCGTTGACTTATTCGGAAGCCATAGAACTGTCGCATTTCGGGGCGACAGTCATCTTTTCGCCGACCATACGACCGGTGTATGAAAAAAATATTCCCATCATCATCAAAAATACCTACAACCCGCATGTCAAGGGAACATTGATCAGCAACAAATCTGTGCAGGATCATAAAATATCACTCATCAAGGGAATTTCGTCTATTGCCGATATTTCACTGATTTCGTTGCAAGGCACAGGATTAGTAGGTATTACCGACGTCTCGGCACGGTTTTTCAAGGTACTTTCCGACCACAAGATCAACATCATCATGGTAACACAGGCTTCTTCGGAATACTCCATCACTATTGCGGTGCGTCCTGACGAGGCAGAAATAGCAGTTGATGCTTTAAACAGGGAATTTTATCCGGAAATCAACACTACCGGAGAAATCAAATTGCACATAGAAACGGACTTGTCCATCATCGCCATTGTGGGCGAACGTATGCGCAACACACCCGGCATATCGGCTACTCTGTTCCGTTCGCTGGCACGCAACGGTATCTCTGTTGTTGCCACAGCGCAAGGTTCGTCTGAATTGAATATTTCGTTGGTTATTCGACGTGTACATTTGCGTAAATCTCTCAATACCATACATGAAGGCTTCTTCCTGTCGAATTACAAGGAGTTGAATCTGTTTGTGGTGGGCGTAGGCAACGTAGGTGGGAGCCTGTTACGGCAAATACAAAATCAGCGAGAAGTACTGATGAATGACCTCAAGTTGAAAATCAACCTGATAGGCATTGCATATTTAGACAAAATGTATATTTCGTCAACCGGCATCGAACCAATGGCTTATGCTGAAAAATTGGAAAAGGAAGGTGAACCATGTAATCTTCATGATTTTATTAACAGTATCTTTGAACTGAACATTCGTAACTGCGTATTTATTGACTGTACGGGAAACGAAACAGTTGCTTCACTCTACGGTACACTTTTCGAACATTATGTATCGGTGGTGACTACCAATAAAGTCGCTTGTTCGTCGGAATACAGCCATTATAAATTTTTGAAGGAAAGCGCCAAGGAACATGGTGTCCGGTTTGCATTCGAGACCAATGTAGGTGCGGGGTTACCTGTCATCAATACCATCAACGACCTGATACGCAGTGGAGACCGCATCCTGAAGATAGAGGCGGTATTATCAGGCACGCTAAACTTCATTTTCAATGTTTTGAGCGAAGATGTCCCGATGAGTAAAGCCATTCGTTTAGCGATGGAAAGAGGTTATTCAGAGCCTGATCCGCGCCTTGACCTCAGCGGAACGGATGTCGTGCGCAAAATACTCATTCTGGCTCGCGAATCAGGCTATCCGGTCGAAAAAGAGGATGTAAAGATACAACCGTTCCTGCCGGTGGAATGTTTTGAAGGTTCAATTGACTCCTTCTGGGGAAAAGTGGAAGCATTAGACGCAAGTTTCGAAACCCAGCGCAAGGAGTTGGCCGGCCAAAACAAAAAATGGCGTTTCATCGCCACGCTTGACTATGGCAAAATGTCCATCAGCCTGCAAAGCGTAGATATCAAACACCCTGCATACGAACTCGAAGGCAGCAACAACATCATTATACTCACCACTGCCCGCTATTTCGAATTGCCGATGCTGATCCAGGGTTATGGCGCTGGTGCGGAAGTAACTGCCGCTGGGGTATTTGCAGATGTGTTGAGGATAGCAAATGTGTAATTTTAAAAAAAATAGAAAATGAAAAAAGTTCGTGTTCGTTTTGCGCCCAGCCCCACGGGGCCGCTACATATCGGCGGTGTGCGTACTGCATTATATAATTATCTGTTTGCCCGAAAGCACGGCGGTGATATGATCCTCCGCATCGAAGATACCGACCAGGTGCGTTTTGTACCGGGCGCCGAAGAATATATCATCGAAGCGCTGACCTGGTTAGGTATCAGCTTCGACGAGGGTGTGCATGTAGACGGCCCCTGTGCGCCGTATCGCCAGTCAGACCGCAAATCGATGTACCGAGAGTATGCTGAACGGTTGATTAACAACGGGTGGGCATATTACGCTTTCGATACGCCCGAAGAGCTCGATGCCAAACGCAAAGAATACGAGCAGGAAAAGAAAACCTTCCAGTACGATGTATCTACACGTGGAAAAATGCGCAACTCACTAACTATAAAAGATATAGAAGTTTATCGGCGAATTGCCGATGAAACGCCTTATGTGATTCGTTTCAAATTTCCTGCCGATACCGAAATTCCGGTCAACGATTTAGTTCGTGGAGAAGTAACTGTCAACTCCAATCTGTTGGACGATAAGGTGCTTTTCAAATCCGACGGGATGCCCACCTACCACCTTGCCAATATTGTAGACGATCATTTGATGAAAATCAGTCATGTTATTCGCGGCGAGGAATGGCTACCATCCGCACCGCTGCATGTAATGCTTTACAGGGCTTTCGGCTGGGAGGAGACCATGCCGCAGTTTGCGCATTTACCCCTGCTGCTCAAGCCCGATGGCAACGGAAAATTAAGCAAGCGCGATGGCGACCGGCTTGGATTTCCGGTATTTCCCCTGCAATGGACTGACCCTCACACGAAAGAAATTTCATCCGGGTATCGCGAAAATGGTTATTTCCCCGAAGCGGTAGTGAACATGCTGGCATTACTGGGCTGGAATCCAGGTACCGATCAGGAGCTTTTCAGCATGAATGATTTGATTGAATTATTTTCATTAGAACGTATCAGCAAATCAGGCGCCAAGTTTGACATCAGGAAGGCACATTGGTTCAACCACGAATACCTCATTGCCAAACCAGATAAAGAACTTGCTGAATTATTCACCAAAATACTGGCAGAAAAAGGATTTGAAGCAGCACCTGTTTATTTGAACAAGGTTTGTGCTTTAGTAAAAGATCGCGTCAATTTTGTGTCGGAAATTTGGGAGCAGGCTTCATTTTTTTTCGAAGCGCCGTATAAATACGATGAAACGACAATAAAAAAACGCTGGAAAGAAAATACTCCGGCCATTTTGCAGGAGGTGAAAAATATTTTTGAAGGATTAGCCGATTTTTCAGAACAGCATATTCATGATGCGTTGGATCGTTATTCGGGAGAAAAAGGCTTGGGCATGGGACAGATTATGATTCCCTTGCGTATTGCTCTTGTCGGCGGAACTTTTGGTCCCGATTTACAGGTGATTGCCGTCATGCTGGGAAAAGATGAAGTATTGAGAAGAATAGACAGAATCTTGGATTTTTGCGTTTGATGTAATTCTCAACCTTAAACTAAGCAATATGCCTTAGCGGATTGGCAGTTCTTCTGTCAGATTCTGTGCTAATTCCATAAATGCTTTTCCGGTAATGGAGTTTTCGTTGGTTATTATCGGCTGTCCGTTATCGCCGCCTTCGCAGATTCCCTGTACAATGGGTATTTGCCCCAACAGGCGGATACCTTCACGTGCAGCCAGCGCCTTACAGCCGCCATTACCGAAAATGTAGTAACGTTTATCGGGCAATTCCTCCGGCGTGAACCATGCCATATTTTCCACCAACCCCAGAATCGGGACATTCACTTTATCGTTCCGAAACATGTTGATTCCTTTGACGGCATCAGCCAGGGCTACTTCCTGAGGCGTACTGACAATAACAGCGCCGGTTACCGGCACTTCCTGTACGATGGTAAGATGTACATCGCCTGTGCCTGGCGGCAGGTCGATCAGCAGGTAATCCGGTTTGTCCCAATCGCCCTGGTGGATTAACTGTTTGATGGCGTTTGTTGCCATAGGCCCGCGCCAGATAAGCGCATCACCGGGGGACACAAAAAAACCGATGGACAACATGCGCACCCCATAACGTTCAACAGGTACTATCATGTCGTGCCCTTCGCTGTTTTTTACCGTGGGTTTCATGTTTTCCACGCCCAGCATCTTGAGCATCGACGGACCATAAATATCAGCATCTAACAAGCCAACGCTGTAACCCATTTTGGCCAGTGCAACGGCAAGATTCACTGCCACAGTTGACTTGCCCACACCACCTTTGCCTGATGCCACAGCAATAATGTTTTTTGCGTATTGATTTTGCTTTTTCGGTGGCTCATTGACTGGTCGCAGGTTTTTTACAAGGATGTGCGGCTCAATGTCAGGATGTACATAAATCCGTAATGCTTTCTCGCAAGCCTTCACAATGGTGTTTTTCATCGGGTCTTGCGCTTTAGCAAATGTCAACGTCAATTCAATATTCAAACCGTTGACATAAACATCACTCACCATGTTCAGTTCGACAATATCCTTGCCAACGGCTGGGTGATTGACATGCCTGAATGCACCGATGATTTCTTCAGCGGCAATATTCAAAACTATTTTTCTTCAGTTTCAGCATTTGGGGCAATTTCGCCTTTGATGGTAACGCTTACCGGTGAATTTTTGGCATTGGAATGCACCGTGAAACTCTTGCTGAAGGAACCCGGCACATGCGTTGTTGTGTATTTTACTTTTATCGTCCCTTTTTCTCCTGGTTTGAAAGGTTTTTCTTTCGGGCAGGTGGGTACAGTACAACCACACGTCGACTGGCAATTCTGAATAATCAGAGGTTCCTTGCCGGTGTTGGTAAACGTAAACTCACATTCGGCTTCGCCCTTAAACGGGATAGTCCCGAAGTTGTGAACCGTTTCTTCGAACGTTATCTCAGGTGCATTCGGGTTGGTCTCTTTTTCCGGTGTTTGGCCAATACTTTTTGCTACAAAAAAACAACTGACAATTGTTATTAAAACTACTCTTTTCATGATATTTTCTTAAAAAATTCCTTAATGATTTTATTACAATCTTAAACGCACAAAATTACAAAATATTACTATACAATATACGTTTTTGTTCAAAAAAAGTTACGTTTAGGGGCAATGGCGTCACTTCCCAGAGTTACGCTATCGCTTACTCTGGATTATCCACATTCAAGTTTTTCAGGCTTATACGAAACTGGTGCCGATATATTACAACAAATCGCTTGCCAATTCGGCCAACTTGCTTCTTTCGCCTTTCAACAGGTTAATATGCGCAAAAATCGCCTGATCTTTCATTTTGTCGGCAAGGTACGACAGTCCGTTGGATTGAGCATCAAGATAAGGCGAATCAATTTGTTCAATATCGCCGGTCAGTACAATCTTGGTTCCTTCGCCGGCACGGGTGATGATGGTTTTCACTTCGTGCGGCGTCAAATTTTGTGCTTCATCAACAATGAAATATGTTTCTGAAAGGCTTCGTCCGCGTATATAAGCCAGCGCCGATAATACCAGCGTTTCGTTTTTCTGCATTTCCTCTATTTTCCTGTATTCGGCGCCGTTTTGTTTCAGCCGTTGCTTGATCACGCTCAGGTTGTCGAACAACGGTTGCATGTACGGTTCGATTTTATCTTTGGCTGTTCCGGGCAAAAATCCCAGGTCGCGGTTGGCCAGGGGGACAATTGGGCGGGCAAGATAGATTTGCGAGTAAAGATGGTTTTGCGCCAAAGCGGCCGCAAGAGCAAGCAACGTTTTCCCCGTCCCTGCCTTTCCGGTAATAGCAATCAGTTGTAATTCCGGACGCAGTAAGGCGTCCATACAAAATGTCTGTTCGGCGTTACGCGGCTCTATTCCGAAACAGCGTCGCTTGTCTACACGTTCGATGCGGCCACAGGCGCTGTTGTAATAAGCCAAAACGGTTGACTGATCGCTGTCGAAAATGTAATATGCATTGCCCTTAGGCAATATTTTTAGTTTGAAGTCCCCAGCGGGTAGCCCTTCGCGCGATTCGTACAACTTGGCGATAAGTTCTGCCTTACAACTCACCGTTTCGGCAATTTTGTAAAGCTCATCCATATTTTGCACCTTGTCGCTCTTGTAGTCCTGTGCCATCAGTCCAACCGATTTGGCTTTCATGCGCAAATTGATATCTTTCGATACCAATATCACCGGGCGGTCGGGATGCGACAGCCTCAGATGATCTGTGATGGCAAGAATCCGGTGATCGGGTGTTTCTTCAGGAAACGAACGTTTCAATTCCGGAGAAAAAGGTTTACCCGTTTCGATGCTCAATCTACCTGATTTCTTTCCGAGTTTGATTCCTCCGTTGAACATCTCTTCGCCGGCAATTTTGTCCAATTCGCGGGTAAATTCGCGAGCGTTATAGTTGATCTGGTCGTTACCTTTTTTCATCCTGTCCAATTCTTCCAAAAGGACGATAGGAATCACCAGGTCGTTGTCCTGAAAGTTGTAGATACACATGTAATCGTGCAGTACTACGTTGGTATCGAGTACAAAAATTTTGGGAGTTACTGATTTTGATGCCATATTTATCAAGATTTTAAACTTCAAAAATAGATTTTTTTTTTGAAATTTTATTTAAAAAACATAAAAAAAACAGTTGATTAAACAAAGTTTTGTATTTTTGCCCGAAAGCGTATGCATAAGATGAATATAAAAAGGATATTTTTTGTTGTATTATTGACAGTTCCCATACTGTCGCCTGTCCGTGCCGATGAAGGCATGTGGATTCCCCTGCTGCTCGAACAGACGCGCTACAAGCGGATGCAGGAATTGGGCCTGACATTAACTCCCGAAGATATATACAGTATCAACCGGTCGAGTCTGAAAGATGCGGTGGTGTTGTTTGGCGGTGGATGTACCGGCGTGGTGGTGTCGGAACAGGGGTTGCTGTTTACCAACCATCATTGCGGCTACGGACAGATACAGGCGCACAGTTCGCTGGAACACGATTATCTGACCAATGGTTTTTGGGCGAAATCATTAGGAGAAGAATTGCCCAATCCGGGACTGACCGTCGCCTTTCTGCAACGAATGGAGGATGTGACGGCACAGGTGCTGCAAAACATCACCTCGGCAATGAATGAACAACAGCGTGCGGACAGTATACAGGCAGCCGTTTCGCGTATCAGCAAGACGAACTTGCCGGAAGGAAGTTATCATTTGGATATCAAACCTTTATACAAGGGAAATCAGTATTTCATGTACATATACGAAATATACAGGGATGTTCGGTTGGTTGGGGCGCCGCCGTCAGCCATCGGCAAATTCGGAGGCGATACGGACAACTGGATGTGGCCGCGCCATACGGGAGATTTTGCCATTTTCAGGATATATGCGGACAAGAACAACCAACCTGCAGATTATTCGCCGGACAATGTACCCTACCGTCCGCGGCGGCATGTACAGGTTTCCGCAGATGGTATCCTTCCCGGCGATTTCACTATGGTATACGGTTATCCAGCCGTCACCAACGAATACATCAGTTCGTATGAACTGGATTACATAGTGTATCAGGATTATCCGGCACGTGTAGCCATGCGCACAATACGGCTGAACATCATGAGTGATTACATGCAAGCCGACCATGCTACACGAATACAATATGCTGCCAAATATGCATCGGTGAGCAATTCGTGGAAAAAATGGCAAGGAGTGATCCGTGGTATCAGTCGTGCAGATGGAATAGAAAAAAAGCAGGCGTATGAGGAAAATTTCACACGCAACATACTTTCCAATCCACAATGGGCAAAGGATTATGGACAACTGTTGCGCCAAATTCAACAGAATACTGAAGCATTGACGCCACTCAATCGGGTATCGGCCTACTATCCCGAAACAGTGTTGGCCATTGAATTGGTAAGATTTGCAGGACAATACAACGACACGATTCTTAAATCACAAGGCGTCAGTTTATCGGGGCAGATGCTCGAAAATTTTCTCAAATCGGCTGCCGCGTTCTACAAAAATTATTCGCCGGCTATTGACAGGGATATTTTTGTGGCGATGATGAAAGCCTATAACCAATATATACCACATCCGTACCGGTTCGAAGAAATGAACGTTCAACTGCGGAAGCACAAGGGTTCGTTTGAACGTTGGGCTGAAAAGGCATACAGTCAGTCGGTATTTCGCTCATACGAAACGTTGTACGAGGCTTTGACCAACCCCTCAAAGAAAAACACAAAACGTTTGGCAAATGATCCGTTTCTTGCCATATACCGGAGCGGACGAAAGATGCTCGACGAAAAAGTCCGTGACCCGTATATGCGCCTGATGCAGCAATCCGACAGTCTGTCGCGCGTGTATATGGCTGCACAGTTACTCACCGACCAGCAAAAAACTTTTTACCCCGACGCCAACCACACTTTGCGTGTGGCTTTTGGCGTTATGGAAGGATACTCTCCGGCAGATGCGCTGGAATACAGCTCTTACACTACATTAAAGGGAGTCATGGAAAAAGACAATCCTGAAATTTCTGACTACAAAGTTCCGCAAGCCTTGAAAACACGCTACAACAGGAAGGATTTCGGGGAGTATGTTGTTGACGGCGCTGTTCCGGTATGTTTTATCGCTTCAAACCACACATCCGGCGGTAATTCGGGAAGCCCCGTATTTAATCGGAAAGGAGAATTGATTGGCCTGAACTTCGACCGCAACTGGGAAGGAACCATGAGCGATTTTCTCTATGACCCAACCCAATGTCGCAATATTATGGTCGACATCCGGTATGTCCTGTTCATCATCGAAAATGTTTACGGAGCCTGGTGGATTACGGATGAATTGAATCTGGATTGTGGATGTTTTTAAATTAATCAATAAAAAGATGGAACATCAGAAATTTACTTACCGGAATATAGATGAATTGAAGGACGACATCCTGCGGGTTGGTGTTGAATTGCCTGTTTCGGAACGTTTGGATATTTTGAAAACATCATTACCACTTCATGGCAAGTTACTGCCCAACCGATTGGCTATTCATCCGATGGAGGGTTGCGATGGAACTCCCGAAGGTGCACCTGGCGAACTCACTTTCAGACGCTATGAGCGTTTTGGCTCAGGCGGCGCAGGTTTGCTGTGGATGGAGGCTTGCGCGGTGATCAGTGAAGGACGTGCCAATGCCCGGCATCTCTGCCTGAATCGAGACAATTTGCCTGATTTCAGGAAATTATTCAATGATATGATGATTTCTGCAAAAAAAGTTTTTGGAGAAAATTTCAGACCGTATACCGTGCTTCAATTGACCCATGCGGGGCGTTACAGCAAGCCTGATCCTGATATGACTGCATTTGTGGCTGTTGCCGAAAATCCGTATCTCGACCCCAGAACAAACCCCAAAAAGCACATGATCACCGACGGGGAACTGGAACTTTTGGAAGACCAATATGTCGAGATTGCTCATTTTGCCGGAGAAATCGGTTTCGACGCTGTAGACATCAAATCCTGTCACCGTTATTTGATTTCAGAACTGTTGTCGGCCCACACACGCGAAGGCCGCTATGGCGGCAGTTTTGAAAACCGTATACGTTTCTTGCTGAACATTATTGGCAAGGTGAAACTGAATGTTGGTATTGACGTAACGCTCAGGATCAATGCTTTTGACGCCATTCCCTGCCCCTACGGTTGGGGATCAGACGAAGACGGCAATCCGGCATTGGATGAACCGCGTCGCTTGATGCAGTTGCTTTGGGAAAAAGGAGTGCGCATGGTCAACATCTCTACCGGCAATCCTTATTATAATCCACATATCGGTCGTCCGGCAGATGTGGGCCCTTACACAGCACCCGAACATCCCATCGAATCGGTTGCGCGAATGTTGCACATCATCAAGGAAATGAAAACGGCGGCGCCAGAAATGATACTGGTGGGAACGGGATTCAGTTGGTTTCGCGAGTTGGGCGCTCATATAGCAGCCGGTTGTATCGAGCAGGGATGGATGGACCTTGCCGGTTTCGGCAGGCAGGCATTTGCTTATCCTGACTTTGCTCAGGATATCATTGCCCATGGAACGATGTTGCGCAAAAAATGTTGTATCGCCTGCACCAAATGTACTGAATTGATGCGCTTTGGTGGACAGGCAGGTTGCGTGATCAAGGACAGTAAAGTCTATTTCCCCCTTTGGCGCAAAGCCACCAATGGCCGTACCATGATGAGTACGGAAGTGAAAAATAATTTGTAAATCCAATTATTTTTTTAAATTTGTATACCTTTTTTTGCGGGATAGAACAAAAATAAAAAAACTTTAACCATGTGCTGCAATATGGCACATCACACCCGTACCTTTGCAGAAAATTAATCATCAAAAAGATTAGTTTTCTGCAAAAGGTCTTTGAAATATTGATTACGCTTACAAAAGTATAAAGTCGTTTCAGCCGCCTGGCGTCGGTTGAAATTCAAAAAACACAACTTATTCAAATATTCCCTAATCAATGATTTCAGTCTTGAATTAATTTCTGGATGTGATTTCTGGAATCTTGGAATTTTTGAATCATTGAATCAAAAATTATTGATTAACCTTAAAATATTATTCAGATGAAAGATTTTTTGGAAAAATTATCGGCAGAGCGCTGTTCGGATTACAAATTTAGCAACAGAATTGATGTTGCACATGTTTTTGATGGTAATTCCCTTGACGCAAATAACTTGTATTTCACACGTTTTTACAGAATCCCCAACCGGATTCGTTTAGTTAAAATCGATTGCATGAAAGCCAATGAATGGTTAGTGCAAAACTATCGGGACGAATTGACAGACTGCTGTTTTTCAAAACTTAACGTTAAACCGCAAAACAGCATAAGATATCCGGGTAAAGGCGACGATATACATATCTGGGATATTTTTTATTTCATGTACGATGACATGTTGATGTATTTAGACAATCATGAATCCGAAGTAAAAATTTTTTATCGAAAAACAGACATTGCTTTGGTTGATAAGATTGTGAACGAAATCAAAAAGTTCAGAACAAGAAAAACATATACCCGTAAAAAACCTGAAATAGAATTACTTTATTCAGATTCTTCGGGATTTTCGACAACCTCAATGGTGATTTCAAAACCCAAATTTTCTATCGAAGAAAATTATAATGATGATTTTTTGCCGGTGCATCAAACGATATTAGAACGGCTTCGCAAGAAAAACGACAAGGGTCTGGTATTGCTTCATGGCAAGCCCGGAACCGGAAAAACCTCGTACATCCGTTACCTGATAACCAATACCAAAAAGCCTGTTATTTTTCTTCCTCCCAACATGGCAGCCTCCGTTACCGACCCCGGACTGATGAATGTGCTCATCAATCGCCCCAATTCCATTTTCATTATTGAGGACGCTGAAAACATCATCATCGACCGTAACCGCAGCGGTTCGTCGTCGGTTTCGGCGTTGCTGAATCTTGCCGACGGATTGTTGAGCGATTGCCTCAATATTCAAATTGTCTGCTCGTTTAACACCGATCTGTCGCGAGTGGACAGTGCTCTGACACGCAAAGGCAGACTGATAGCCAAATACGAGTTTTTGGAATTGAACGTCCCAAAAGCGCAAGCATTGTCGGACAAGTTGGGATTTAGTTCCGTCATCGCTTCGCCCATGACACTCGCAACGGTTTACAATCAAAACGAGGCGGAATTTGCAGCATCAACGCTTCGCAAAACTGTAGGATTTAAAATTGCAGTGTAGGGACGTGAAATAAACAACATATAACACTTTTACGGGGAGAGTAGATGAATAACAGATGTATCCCTTCGGTCGACATGACGGTTACTTGTGGTGCATGGAGTCATTCCGAACAAACTGATGAATCTGTTTAAGCCAACCATTATATGTTATAAATTTCACGTGCCTTAAAATCAAAATCAAATAGATACACGAGTTAAAAAATCAAAATTTTTATTTACTTTTGTACGTTTTTTCATATTCATTTTCAATTATGATCTCAAAATCAATTTCATACCGCAACTGTATTGAAAAAGCGATACTGGTTCTTTTGCTCTTTTCCGCTATCGCCGTTGCTAAGGTTGAAGCAACAGAAAGGAAAACGTCGCCTCATGAAGACGATATCAGAACCCGCTTCGACGCTTTGCAACAGTCTGAATGGAAAAAAGTTTTTGAGGATTCGGGACGCGGCGACTGGCGTACAAAATGGTTTCTCGACGGCGAGCGAGCGAAAGTTGAAAACAGCCCCGAAGGGATGACCATCCTTGCCGGCCCGACAGAAAATAGTGAGGCCGACCATGCTGTTTTATGGACAAAAGATATTTTTGAGGCCGAAAACCTGAAGATAGAATACAATTTCACACGTATCGACACATTATTGACCACCCCTACAGTCAATATTATTTACATTTTGGCTCAAGGAGGGGGTATCAAGCCGTTAGACATATTTGAATGGGCGCACGAACGCAGGGAGCCTCGCATGAACTATTATTATAATTTCATGGATACCTACCATGTCAGTTATGCCGTCAATCCAACGAATCCGCCCTCTGAACAGGGAAAATATATCAGGGGGCGTCGCTATATGCCTTCCACAGGCGGAGCATTGAATGGCACGGAACTAACTCCGGAATACATGAATGTGCCTCTTTTTGAACCGGACGTGACCTATAAAATGATATTTATCAAAACGGGACGCGAACTGTTCCTGAATGTTGTGGGTAATGATAAGGATATGGTCTTTTATTTCGATGCCACAAAGTTTCCTCCGGTCGACAAGGGACGGATAGGCTTGAGACAGATGTGGACCCGCATTTCCCGTTATTCTGATTTTAAAATATATTCAACTTTAACCCAATGAACAAAACAAGTTTTTTTTGCAGTGTTTCATTGTTGAGCACGGTAGTTGTATCGTGCAACGAGAAAAAAAAATTCCCTCTGCAGCCCAACATCATTTATATTCTTGCCGATGATCTGGGTTACGGTGAGTTGGGATGTTATGGGCAAAAAAAGATTGAAACCCCGAACATAGACAAACTTGCTGCAAATGGAATGCGTTTCACGCAACATTATTCAGGTTCGCCCGTATCTGCTCCCACCCGATGTTGTACGTTTACAGGGCTGCACACCGGACACGCGTATATCCGCACGAACGACCAGGCAGAAGAAAGAGGCCCTGGCGTACAGAATTATACCGCCATGCTTGCCGACGAAACCCTCGAAGGGCAATGTCCGCTTCCAGCTGGGACAGTCACCTTTCCTTTGCTCTTGCAACAGGCGGGATACACAACCGGAATAGTTGGTAAATGGGGATTGGGTTACCCGGGCTCGGAAAGTACGCCCAACAAAATGGGGTTCGATTTTTTTTACGGATATAACTGTCAGGGATGGGCGCATACGTATTATCCCCCATTCCTGTATCGCAACGAACAGCGAGAATATCTGCCCAATGAACTGATAGCGCCTCATCAAAAGCATGACGCAGCCAATGATCCATACAACCCCAGAATGTATGCAAAATATTCCCAGAAGGCATACAGTCCCGACCTGATGTACGACGAAATCCTCAAATTTGTCGAAGACAATAAGGATAAACCTTTCTTTCTTGCATGGACAACCACTCTTCCTCATGTGGCGCTTCAGGCTCCTAAACGATGGGTGAATTATTACCGTGAAAAATTTGGACATGAAGCACCCTATATCGGCACAGGTTATTTCCCATGCCGGTATCCTCATGCCACCTACGCAGCCATGATCAGTTACCTTGACGAACAGGTTGGCGGATTGATCGCTAAACTGAAAAAATTGGGCATCTATGAAAACACCATCATCATGTTCACCAGCGACAACGGCCCAGCATGCAATGCAGGCGCTGACCCGAACTGGTTTGACAGTGCACAGCCCTTCAATGGCGGACGCGGTTGGGGAAAGGGATCACTTCGCGAAGGCGGAATACGCGTACCAATGATTGTTTCATGGGAAGGCGTCATTCAGCCCAATACCCAAAGCGATCACATCAGCGCATCATGGGACATCATGGCCACCGTGTGCGAACTGACAAATACCAAAGCACCCGAAAACGATGGAATCAGTTTCGTGCCGGAACTGTTGGGTAAAAAACAGAAAACACATGATTACATGTATTGGGTATATCCCGAAGAAGGCGGTTCGAAAGCCATCCGTATGGGAAAATGGAAGGGATTGATTCTCGACATCTGTAAAATAGGTGAAATCAATATGATGTTGTACAACCTCGAAGAAGACCCCAATGAACAAAATAATCTTGCATCCGAATATCCAAACATTGTAAAAAACCTTCACGAAAACATGGCAAAAGCACATGTTGAGCCAGAACGCAAAGAACACTCTATTGAGTACAATTGTAATAACTGAACTATTGCGTTTCAAAAAAAAATTGATATATAAAAGTGAATATGTACCTCCAACGATTTTAAACTGAGTCAGATCGTATTCTTTAGAATAAATACCGTGAGGAGGAATAGTGATAAAATTACTTTGAATTTCATTTATTTGAGAGTCGTATATCCGTTTATATGATTATTACGGTGAATACTGCTATATGCCGTTGTTTTTAAAAAAAAGTGCAATTCCCTGAAGCGTTTTATAGTTGTAAAAAACTTACGAAAGATGCGCCATGTCCTGCTTGTATCTTTGATGTGTTAATACGTCAATACCTCTACTCCTTTTTGTACCATTTTGTCCATCCGGTTAATGACAGGATAAAAACCCTTATCATCAAGAATATTTCTTGCAATATAAGCCATGACGATGTTTTCGAGGATTGCTCCCGATATTTTCAGGTCTTTTTCGTTTCTCGCCACGCCTTGTTGAGCGGCATACGCTACAAATGCGCCAAGTATATTGCGTTGTTTCAAATGGGTTTCTAAAGATTGGTAATCCGTAAAATGCAACAATTCTTTCCGGTTATTATCGACATAGTCGAATGCAAATCGATAGACAAAACCGCGACGCATCACTAATTCGTAATATTTAGAATAACCGGCAGTGTCGACAGGCATGAAAATGTCGGGCATGATACCGCCGCCGCCATACACCGTTTTGCCTCCGGGCGTCACATATCGTAACGAATCGTTGAAACGGATGCTGTCAACCTGTGTCAGTTCGCCGTGCGAAACACGCACATTCAATTCATTGAAATATTCGTCCTTGTCGTTGCGGTTGTATGGTTTTTGGATGCAACGTCCCGTAGGCGTATAATAACGCGCGATGGTGATACGCATGGCCGACCCGTCCGAAAATGAATGCTGCTCCTGCACCATCCCTTTACCGAAGCTTCTTCGGCCAATGATCGTACCGCGGTCATTGTCCTGAATGGCGCCTGCCACAATTTCGCTGGCCGACGCCGATAATTCATCAATCAGCAGTACCAATTCCATTTCACTGTATTCCGGATTTTTGCCGCTTGAATAGTAATTGCTGCGTCTCCATCCGTTGCCTTCGGTGTAAACAATCAG
>JGI24702J35022_10001144_pt1 | contig 16457 bp, 10 predicted proteins | sample TergutTh196P4_FD_35022 | JGI IMG/M metagenome (IMG submission 35022)
AGATGCTGATGTGCGCGCGGACGCAGATGCTGGTATGCGTATGGACACAGATGCTGATGTGCGCGCGGACTCAGATGCTGATGTGCGCGTGGACGCAGATACTGGTATGCGTATGGACACGGATGCGGTAGTGGGGAAAGTAAACGGGCTTATTTCGATGTCCGACGAGGATTTGAAAGGTTTTCTCGTCGCCATGTCACTGGCCATGTCTGTAGACGACTTAAAGTGCTGCAGAGAGTATTTCAGAGGTCAGGAAGGGCGAGACCCCACAGTAACTGAGATTAGGATGCTCGATGCTTATTGGTCGGATCACTGCCGCCATACGACGTTTCTGACTGCAATCGAAGGCGTTGAATTTGAGGAAGGCCTATATAAGGACTTGTTCGTCAGTGTTTATAATGAATACCTCGCAATCAGAGAAGACCTTGATAGGGATAACCTTGACAAGACTCTAATGGACATCGCGACGATTGCTATGAAGAAGCTGCGTATGAGCGGTAAGCTAAACGACCTCGACGTATCTGATGAGGTAAACGCCTGTAGTGTTGAGATCGACGTCGATGTGGACGGTATAGATGAAAAATGGCTATTAATGTTTAAAAATGAGACGCACAACCACCCGACGGAAATTGAGCCGTTTGGGGGCGCATCGACTTGCCTGGGCGGGGCGATAAGGGATCCGTTGTCCGGACGGGCGCATGTGTATCAGGCAATGCGCGTGACGGGCAGTGGCGACCCACGAGCTCCAATTAGTCGGACTTTGCCGGGAAAACTGCCGCAGAGGCGTATAACAACTGTCGCGGCGGACGGGTACAGCTCATATGGAAACCAGATTGGGCTTGCGTCCGGGTACTTAAACGAGATATATGACGAGAGGTACATTGCAAAGCGGATGGAATTGGGTGCGCTGGTCGGCGCGGCGCCAAAAAATCAGGTAGTGAGGGAAACCCCGCAAGACGGGGATGTTATAATACTGCTCGGAGGCAGGACAGGGCGTGACGGGATAGGCGCGGCGACCGGCTCGTCAAAGGAGCAGACAGAGGACGCGCTGACGCGAAGCGGCTCTGAAGTTCAGAAAGGCAACCCGCTTGAGGAAAGGAAGATCGTGAGGTTTTTCAGGGATCCTGATGTCTCACGAATGATAATAAGATGCAATGATTTTGGGGCGGGCGGTGTATCGGTTGCTGTCGGCGAGTTGGCGGACGGCATTGATATTGACCTTGATAAAGTCCCTGTAAAATATGAAGGGCTGGATGGCGCTGAACTGGCGCTGTCAGAATCCCAGGAGAGAATGGCAGTCGTTGTCAAGGCGGGGGATAAAGACAGGTTTATAGAGCTTGCAGGGAAAGAGAACCTCGAGGCTGCCGCGATAGCGGTTGTAACTGGCGGAAACAGGCTCAGGATGAAGTGGAGAGGCAGTTTAATAGTTGATATCTCAAGGGAATTTCTGAACACAAGCGGCGCCAGGCATCTCACGGACGTTTTCGTAATTTGTCCGGCTGAGGCGGATGAGTTGCCTGGTTCGCCAGTGTGTGTCGCTATGAAGGGAGACGCGCCAGGCGCCGTAGCGGGCGGTGCAACGGGCTGCATTGCATGTGACAATCCTCCCGAGATAAAACGTTTATGGTTTGATAATCTTACATCCCTCAAGGTATGTAGTCGCAAGGGGCTTGTTGAGAGATTTGACTGTACTGCCGGGGCAGGTACTGTTTTGGCGCCATTTGGCGGCAAATACCAGAACTCGCCTGTTGACGGTATGGCCGCCATGATTCCGGTTGAACGAGGAAGGACTGACACTGCTACGCTAATGGCATATGGATATGATCCGGACATTTCCGGTTGGAGCCCGTTCCACGGCGCCATATATGCGGTTTTGGAATCGATTTCAAGAGTTGTGGCAATGGGCGGTGACATAGATGGCGTGAAACTGACTTTTCAGGAGTATTTTGAGAAACCGGGCGAAGATCCAAAGCGTTGGGGCAAACCCTTTGCCGCGCTCCTTGGCGCGTTTTATGCTCAGATGAGGCTTGAGATAGCGGCAATTGGCGGCAAGGATAGCATGTCAGGCACATTCAGGGACATTGACGTTCCCCCGACGCTGGTTTCATTTGCCGTCACAGCGGTAAAAGCTTCCCGGATAATTTCGCCGGAATTTAAGAAGGCCGGCGGAAGGATTTACCTCCTGGAAGCCGCCTATGATGAGAATAAAATGCCTGATTTTGATAGTATAGGATACGGATATAAATGGTTCTTCGAGCAGATTTGTGAAGGACACGTCATTTCTGCAATGGCTTTGAAGTGCGGCGGCGTGTCTGAAGCCGTCTCAAAGATGTGTTTCGGGAATATGCTTGGAGTGGCGTTTGACAATAGTTTCGACTTGGAGTTGTTGTTCAAGCCTCTATATGGATCAATTCTTTTTGAAGCGGACGAGAGTTTGTGGCGCGCCACTCAGTCTGGCGATTGCCGTGAGCTTGAAAAAGTCGGGAACATAGTGCCGGTAGGAGTTGTTTTACCAGGACCTGTGATTAGAGTATCCGGAGTGGAGATATACCTTGGCGAGGCGCTCGATTTATGGATGAACCCTTTGCTTGACGTTTTCCCGGTAGGAACTGGAAGAGGGTACGCAAACTACCGCACAGACCTTGGCGCCGCAAACTACCAAACTGATGCAGGCGCAGTTGACTATCGCGCAGACACCGGCACAGCTAACTGCAGCGCAGACACCCGTGCAGCTAACTACAGCACTGACGCTTGCGCCGCAAACTACAGCACTGACGCTTGCGCCGCAAACTACCAAACTGATGCAGGCGCAGTTGACTATCGCGCAGACACCGGCACAGCTAACTGCAGCACAAGCAACGGCGCCGCAAACTACCAAACTGACGCCGGCGCCGCTGATTACCGAGCAGATGTCCGTGCCTCGACTTCGGACGAGTATATAGACACAGTTGGCGCACAGGGGAATAGGACAAGCCGCGCGAAGCCCAAAGTGGCAGTCCTGGTCTTCCCCGGAACCAACGGCGAGTACGACGCAAAACGTGCTTTTGAAGACGCCGGCGCCGAAGTGAGGTTTATCGTCGCAAAAGACTTGGCCCCGTCGGATATTGACCTGACTGTAAAGAACATTGCATGTGGGATAAGGGAGAGTAAAATTATTGTCCTCCCCGGAGGGTTCAGCGGTTACTATGATCCTGTTGGGGCTTCAGAGTTTACTGCTGCGCTGTTCAGCCACCCTCGTGTTATTGAAGCTGTATTGGAGCACTTATACTTGCGTGACGGGTTGATGCTCGGTATCGGAGCAGGATTTCAGGCGCTTATTAAACTTGGCCTATTGCCGTATGGCACATTTTTAGCGCCGACAAACGACAGCCCCGCTCTTGCTATTAACATCGGCGGGTTTATTTCACGCGTTGTTTACACTGTAATATGTGACAACCCCTCTCCCTGGCTTTCCCTATTAAAACCGGGACAAGTGTGCGCTGTACCTGTCGCTCACGGTGAGGGCAGATTTATTGCAGGCCCTGACGAAATTGAGATTATGTTTAATAATCGGCGAATCGCGACACGATATGTTGACTTTGACAACGAGCCTACTATGATGGAGCCATTTAACCCCAACGGATCTGTTATGGCCGTTGAGGGAGTTACAAGCCCCGACGGAAGAATCCTCGGCAGAATGGGGCATATTGAGAGAACCGGACATGGTTTGTTGAAGAATATATATGGCGACAAAAACAATAGCAGGATATTTGAAGCGGGAGTACGGTATTTTACATGATCCCGTTTATCATATGGCGGTTGATTACATAATTCCGCTTAACATGTGGCGGATGATTACATAATTCCGCTTAACATGTGACGGATGATTACACAATTTCGCTTAACATGTGACAGATGATTACATAATCCCGTTCATCATAGGGCGGATGCTTACATAATTCCGCTTAACATGTGGCAGGCGTCTATAAACTGTGGGGAATTCTTTAGGGTAAGGAGGAGTTGGTTTATATGATAAATGAAATTAAAATTACAGATAATGAGTTTTGGAAGTTAGCTAATTTAATGAAGGAGACATATGGTATAAACTTGTCTCAAAAAAGGAACCTGATATCAGGCAGACTCCAGAACCATTTGCACATGAGCAACTATAACAGCTTCTCCGAATTCTATGACGATATAATAGCGGATAAATCAGGCGAGTCATTAACTATACTACTCAACAAACTCACTACGAATCACACATATTTTATGAGGGAAATGGAGCATTTTGAATTTTTCAAAAAAACCGTCCTACCCGGAATTGTTGAAACGGAAAAGACGAAGGATATGAGGATATGGAGCGCCGGTTGTTCGTCAGGTGAAGAACCCTACATGATAGCTATGATATTGGCGGATCACTTTGGCGCCAATAAAGGCGGTTGGGACACAACCATACTAGCGACCGATATTTCCGATAGGGTGCTTTCAATGGCCGCAGACGGTGTTTTTATGTCGGAAAGCCTTACAACACTGCCGGACACTTGGCGAAGGAAATACTTCACCAGGGTTGACAGTGAACACGAGCAGATTTCTGCGGCTATTCGCAAAGAGATCATATTTAAAAAGTTCAATTTGATGACACGGTCATTTCCGTTCAGAAAAAAATTCCATATAATCTGGTGCAGAAATGTAATGATATATTTTGACGCACAGACAAAGAGGGAACTCGTAGATAGATTTTATAACCATACCCTTCCCGGCGGATACCTTTTTATAGGACATTCCGAATCCCTGGCGCGAAATGAAACAAAGTATGCATATGTTGAACCTGCTATCTATAGAAAGGACTGATTATTGATGCCGACCGATAAAAACTTCGGGAGGATTAATGTACTCATAGTCGATGACTCGATTGTGTTCAGGGAGTACATGCTTAGGGAACTGGAAAAGGATAAGGATATTGGAGCTGTATTGACGGCTGCGGACGCTTATGAAGCAGTTGATAATATAAATAAGTACGACTTGGACGTATTGATAATAGATGTGAACATGCCAAAGATGAATGGCGTGGAATTTATGAAGAGAATAATGAGTCAGTATCCAATTCCAATAATTGGCGTATCATCAAACGAAGATTTTGCCCGTGACACGACAAATGCCGGCGCAGTCGATTTCATAGAAAAACCGGGGTTTGGGCCAGGAAGGGACATAGATACATTTTTCAAGACAGTTTTAGACAGGGTTAAAAAAGCCAGCAAACTCAGCGCGAATAAGAAAGGATATGACAGGCGCCACGAGCAGGATAAGCAAGTCAAGCAGACCGGACAAGTTGGACAGGCTGGGTTTGCAGGGCAGACGGGGCAAGCAGGGCAGGCGGGGCAGACCGGACAAACTGGGAAAGCAGGTCAAGTCGGGCAGGCGGGGCAGACCGGACAAAGACCTGACAACTTCCAGACTAAAGACAGGCAAGGCGGAGGCATTTACAGGAACGAACGCGGATATGCAGAAAATAATAGTGGCGCGCGGACTTATGGAAGATCGCATATAAAAGGCGGTATTTCACCTTGGAGAAAACATACGGATAAAGTGATTATTGCAATAGGAGCGTCCGCCGGCGGGACTGAGGCGATTGCTGAATTAGTCAGCGCTTTGCCGTCGGGGTTACCGGGAATTGTCATAGTCCAACATATGCCGCCTGATTTTACTGCTATGTTTGCTGAAAGGTTAAATTCAATCTGTAGATTTGAAACAAGGGAAGCAAAAAACGGAGACATCGTTATGCCTGACACTGCACTGGTGGCGCCGGGGAATTTCCAACTAAGGGTGGTAAAAACTTCCATCTCTTTCTCGGTGAATGTGGCGTCGGGGGAAAAGGTAAGCGGACACTGCCCCTCGGTTGACGTGATGTTTTCGTCCGTAGCAGCTTGTGCAGGACAAAGGGCAATAGGCGTTATTTTGACAGGAATGGGACGTGATGGAGCCAATGGATTGTTGGAGATGAGAAGAAGGGGGGCGAAGACAGTGGGGCAGGACGAACAGACGTGCGTTGTTTACGGTATGCCAAAAGTCGCGTATGATTTGGGCGCAGTCATATATCAGCTGCCGTTGAAGCAAATAGCGGGAAAGATACTTGATCTGTTGTAGGGCAACACCACTGGTGATTTTTGATTAGTTCGCGACAAGCGTTGAAATACTAGTGGTCGGTAAAGTCTAAAATTGCGTGTTGATTGTGCGGGATTTTTTTGCATAACAAGGCGTGAGGAGGGCGAATACCCATTGGTATTTAACCGACGAGCAACGCAGTAATGCGGAAAAAGGCCGTGCAAGCAGCCGTAAGATTTGGGCTTTACCGACCCACTAGGATAAGAGAAGTAATAAAATACACATGAGAAGAGAAGAGGGGAGCGTGACTCTCAAATGGACAGTAATATTATAGAAAACAATATTGCGACGATTTCTGGTAAAGTTACATCAGAGATGGAGTACAGCCACGAGATATACGGTGAAGGGTTTTATCAATTTTCTATTGAGGCGCCACGATTAAGTGATTCAAGTGACGTGGTTTCTATCACAATTTCCGAAAGGCTTATAAATAAAGATATAATCAAGCCTGGAATATACGCCATGATCGAAGGGCAATTCCGCTCATATAATAACTATTCGGATTCGGCGAACAAACTCCTGCTAACTGTTTTTGCACGGGAGATCACGATTCTGGAGGACGAGTCGAAAATCAAAAATCCTAACAAGATTTATCTAAACGGATATATTTGTAAAAAACCTATTTACCGGAGCACGCCGTTTGGAAGGGAAATCACGGATTTATTGCTGGCGGTCAACAGGGCGTACAATAAATCAGACTATATACCGTGTATTGCATGGGGGCGCAATTCAAGATTTTGCTCAAATCTTAAAATCGGAGACAATATTAGAATTTGGGGAAGGATACAGAGCCGGAGGTACCAGAAGAAATATGGGGATGGCAGCGTTGTTGAGAAGATCGCTTATGAAGTGTCTGTTTCAAAGCTTGAGTATGTAAACGAAAATGACAAAGATAACCGGTTGATTATGAATACAAATCCGAGCAGTATAAGTAACTCAAGCAGCATTAGCAACTCAAGCAACATTAGCAACTCAAGCAGCTTAAGCAACTCAAGCAGCTTAAACAACTCAAGCAGCATGAATAACTCAAACAGCATGAGTAATATGAGCAATTCTGATAGCCTGACCGGCTTAAGCAATATGAGCAATTCTGATAGCCTGACCAGCTTAAGCAATATGAGCAATTCTGATAGCCTGACCAGCTTAAGCAATATGAGCAATTCTGATAATTCGGGCAACTTGAGCAATATGAGCAACTTGAGCAATGTGAGCAATTCGTTAACAAGAGCGGAATAAGCAACCGATATGATTTAAAGAGTTTGAGCAATCTGATCTAAAGACAAAATATAGAGGGGATGTGGTTATCATGATAAGGGTATTTTATGGTGAGAAAGGCATGGGAAAGACGGGCAAGATGATCGAAATGGCAAACGAACAAGCCGGCAATAAAAGAGGCGACGTAGTTTTTATTGACTACAGTAATGACTTAATATATAAACTTAAACATCAAATTAGATTTACCAACATATCAGATTATCCGGTAGCAGGGTCAAAAGCGCTTTCTGCGTTTATATGCGGCATTGTTTCGCAAAATTACGATATCGAGGGAATTTTCATCGACGGGCTGACATATATTGTAAAAGAAGAAATCTCAACTCTTGAAGAGTTTTTCAGTGTAATTGAAACTCTGTCAAAGCAGTATAACATAAATTTTATATTCAGTATAAACGGAAAGCGGGAGAACATGCCGGGTTTTCTGCGTCCCTATATAGAATGATTATCACTTGTCAATATGTATCAGGAAAGGAATGGTCATAAAATTGAATCTTGCAGTTGCTGTGGCCATTTCATCGGCAACGAAAAAATTTGACAGGGAATATATATATCTTGTGCCGGAAAGTCTGAAAGGCGCCATTTGCCCTGGTATGTTAGTCGTTGCGCCGTTTGCGAACCGGAAATCCTTACTAAATGTTATGGTTCTCAGGACGATGAGTGTTGAAGATACAACAGGTTTAAAGTTTCTTGCCGCCGAACAAAGCGAAAGACCGTCCATTAGCACAACGGAGATTGAGCTTGCAGCGTATATGAGGCGTATGTACAATTGTACCTGGTTTGACGCGTTTAAGTGTATGCTTCCAAAGGGATGGGATTCTAAGAACTGGCGCAGTGTGTATGAAAAAAGCAATAAAAGTGTGGGCGCGGGCGCAGGCGTTACTGGTGAGAGTGGGTTCACCCTAAACGTCGAGCAAAGAGTTTCTGTTGACAAGTTAGTCCGCATGTTAAAAGAAAATATGTTCAAACAGGCGCTTCTACACGGAGTGACAGGCGGCGGAAAGACGGAAGTTTACTTGCATTTGATAAAGGCTGTGGTGGATAGCGGAAGAGAGGCAATAGCATTGGTCCCGGAAATTTCTCTGACCCCGCAGATGATTAAAATCTTTAAGAGCAGGTTCCCGGACAATGTAGCTGTTTTTCACTCGAGGATGACGGCGAAAGAAAGACGTGAACAGTGGATAAATGTAAGAGAAGGGCGGGTTGCGATAGCGATAGGGGCGAGATCGGCGGTATTTGCCCCCTTTAAAAACCTGGGAGCTATCATTATTGACGAAGAGCACGAGAGCACATATAAGTCTGAGGCGGCGCCCAGGTATCACGCTGCCGAGGTAGCGGCGGAGAGGTGTAAGCAAAACAGGGCCCTTCTGCTGTATGGATCGGCAACGCCTTCAGTGGAGAGGTTTTTTGCCGCAAAATCAGGTGAAATCGAGCTTTTTACGATACGAAACAGGACAAACAGGTTGGCGCCTCCCGCAGTGTATGTCGCTGATCTGAGAGATGAACTCAAATGTGGCAACAGAAGCATGTTCAGTGAAATGCTCAAGCGCGAAATCAATAAGAATATTCAGAATGGCGAGCAGACGATTCTGTTTTTGAACAGACGGGGGCATTCTTCATTTGTTTTGTGTAGAAGCTGCGGGTATATTTTGTCATGCAGGAACTGCAGCATATCATATACATATCATTCCGATACAGGTAGAATGATGTGCCATTATTGCGGCGCCACCGTACGCGAGCCCGATGTATGCCCGGTTTGCAGGAGCAGGGATATCAGGCATTTTGGCGCCGGAACACAGAGGATCGAGGAAGAGGTGAGGAGGATATTCCCCGGCGCCTCAGTACTTAGGATGGATCGCGACGCGACAACGGCGAAAAACTCCCACGAGAAAATTCTCAAAGAGTTTAGAGATGAGAAAGTGGACATTTTGGTGGGAACACAGATGATCGCAAAAGGGCTTGATTTCCCAAATGTTACGTTGGTTGGAATTCTGGCGGCTGATTCCCTTTTAAATATTAACGATTTTCGGACATCAGAGCGGGCGTTCCAACTCCTGACTCAAGTCTCAGGCCGCGCGGGACGAGGCAATATAATGGGGAGGGTCATTATTCAGACATACAACCCTGATCATTACAGTGTAACTATGGCTCAAAAACATGATTATTGCGGCTTTTATGAACAGGAGATTCTGGTGCGAAAGAACTTAGAACATCCCCCGTTCATGTCAATAGGCGTTGTGATTATAAGCGGCGCAGACGACAGAGGGGCTTTTGACGCGATACGTGAGTTGCATGTGAGATTGTGTAAAACGCATTCATGCGATCAGGGCGCCTTAATCTCAAAGCCGTTGAGGCCGCCAATAGAGATAATAAAGGACAAATTCCGCTGGCGGTTTATCATTAAGCACAGGGACGCCATGAAGCTGGCGGATATGTTAAGTGAAGTCGACGATTTGTTTTATAGTGGAAAGCTCTCACAAAAAGTCGAACTGAGTGTGGATATTAACCCTTATTCGATGCAATGAAGCTGTGATCAATCACTCAAGCAGTGATCCCGGAGATATCGAAAGGAGGCTGGACTTTTGGCTATAAGGAATGTATTTGTTCTGGGGGACGATGTTCTCAGGAAAAAAGCCAAGGTGGTCAAAAAGATTGATAAGAGGATACTCGAATTATTAGACGATATGGTTGACACTCTTCACGAGAAGGACGGCGTTGGGCTTGCCGCGCCACAGGTTGGGATACTGAAAAGGGTCTTGGTCGTCGATGTAGGCGAAGGTCCGATTGAACTCATAAACCCTATCATAACCTCAAAGGAAGGGGAGCAGCTTTTTATGGAGGGCTGCCTTAGTTACCCCGGGCATTTTGGTTACGTCGAACGTCCGGCGAAGGTTAAAGTGGAAGCCCTTGATCGAGAAGGCAACGAGGTGGAAATTGAAGGGGAAGGCATATTAGCCGTCGTCATATGCCATGAGACAGACCATCTCAACGGGGTGATGTTTGTGGATAAAGTCAAAGGTGAAATATATACTGCAGAACAGGTAAGGGAAATGAGGGAGCAGGAGAAGGGGCGGGAGCAAGAAAAGGAGAGTGCACAGGAAAAGGGGCGGGGAAAGGAGAGAGCGCAGGAGAAGGGGCAGGAGCAGGAAAAGGAGAGAGTGCAGGAGAAGGGGCGGTAGCAGGAAAAGCAGGGAGCGCAGGAGAATGAGCAGGAAAAGGAACAAGACGAGGATAGGGATAAAACAAAAACATAGATTGAGTAACAAAAGAAAGATACTGTGAAGGAGAGCTTTTAGCTATGAAAGTGGTTTTTATGGGGACGCCGCAGTTTGCGATTCCGTCCTTGAAAATGCTAATACAAGAAAAGTATGAAATAGCATGCGTTGTAACCCAGCCCGATAGAAAAAAGGGAAGGCATGCGGAACTTACGATGCCTCCTGTAAAGGAGATTGCTGTTCAGCATGGCATACGCGTGCTGCAACCGTCAAGCATAAAATCAGATGAGGTTTTCAGTGAATTATCCGAGCTAAAGCCGGACATTATAGTTACTGTCGCCTATGGCGGGATATTGAATAAACGGGTCCTTGACATTCCCAAGTTCGGGTGTATAAATGTCCACGCTTCTCTACTGCCCAAATACAGGGGCCCGGCGCCAATACAATGGGCAATAATCAACGGCGAAGATGAAACAGGGGTCACAACCATGCTTATGGATGAGGGCGTGGACACTGGGAAAATATTGCAAAGCGACAGCCTGCCCTTAACGAGTGATTTATACTTTCCTGAAGTCCATGATAAACTGTCGGAGCTCGGAGCTCATACTTTAATGCGTACGCTACCTCTGTGGATATGTGGAAGTATAACCCCACAACCTCAAGATAACGCCAAAGCAACATATGCCAGGATGCTTACGAAGGAAGACGGCGAGATCAATCTCAGAAAATCCGCGGATGACGTTGTTAACCTCGTAAGAGGCCTTAACCCGTGGCCGGGCGTGTATTTGCTTATTGATAACGGAACCGCGAATGATTGCTGCGATGGGGCTGATGGAGAAAATGAAAAACTAAAGGTTTTGAGAGCTAATATCGTTAGCAAAGGAGATCAGCCTGATGATGAAATAAAGCGTAACGGTGAGATAAAGCGTAACGGTGAGATAAAGCGTGACGATGAGATAAAGCGTAACAGTGAGATAAAGCGTGACGATGAGATAAAGCGTAACAGTGAGATAAAGCGTGGCGGATTCGACGTTGGGGACGTCATTAGAGTAAGCAGGGACGGTTTGGTAGTAAAATGCGGAAGCGGAGCAGTTTCAATAACCAGGTTGCAGTTTGAAAATGGATGTGCATTAGGTATTAAGGAATGCTGGCATAACCAAAAATGCAAACACTTTCTGTTAAGTGTTACAGAATGAAGGGGATGTCGGTGAAACAAGCGGCAAATGCGAGAGACGCCGCGCTTATGGCCTTAAATGACGTTGAAATCAACGGAGCGTATAGCGCCGCCGCAATCAACAGGCAGATTAGAAGAATTACAGCGCCGCAGCACTCGCGCGCAGACGCTGACACATACTACAGGGACCGGGCGTTATTAAATGAGTTGCTCTACGGCGTAATAAAGAGAAAAGCGACGCTTGACCATATTATCAGCATTGTATCGAAACTCCCTGATAAACGGATTGACATAACGATAAAAAATATTCTGAGACTTGGCGTCTATCAGATTGTGTTCCTTGACAAAATACCGAAGCCGGCGGCGTGTGACGAATGCGTCAAGCTGGCAAGAAAATACGGGCACGCCGGATCGGTTAGATTTGTAAACGCGGTGTTAAGAAAGATTGCGTCCGGCGACCACAAGGATTTTCTGCCAAAAAGACCCAAATCACTCGACATCGCCCGTGATTACAATCATGACTGTGATCGTGATCGCGATCGAAATTCAAATAATGATCGTGATTATAATTTAAACCGTGATTATAATTTAAACCGTGATCATGATTATGTACGTGATTATGATCATGACAAGGTTCTGGAGTATTTCGCGTCAAGCTATTCATACCCTGAGTGGCTGTGCGGGCGATGGCTGGAGAGGTTCGGCGCCGCGTTTACTGAAGATATGCTCATCGCACTAAACGAACAGCCTGAGTTCACGATAAGGATTAATAGGCTCAGGGTAGTAAAGCATGAGCTTATAGAAAAACTGGAGGATAGGGGATACAGGCTGAAGCAGACCCCATTCGTTGATGACGGTTTGATAATTGAAAACCCGGGGGGCTTTTCTGACACGCCAGAGTTTAAAGAGGGTTTTTTCACCGTACAAGGCGCCGCTTCGATGTTATGCGTCAGGGCTTTGGATCCGCAGCCACATGACAAGATCCTCGACATGTGCGCGGCGCCGGGCGGAAAGTGCGGATACATAGCTGAACTCACTGCGGATAGAGCTGATGTATTGGCGTTTGACTTATTTGGACACAAAATCAGCCTAATGGAACAAAACCTGGCCAGACTGGGTCTAACCTGTGTCAGAGCCGAGCGAAGAAACGCTGAAGCTTTTGACCCCAATTTAAAAGGAAGTATGAACAAGGTGCTTTTGGACGCGCCTTGTTCAGGATTTGGAGTACTTAACAAGAAGCCTGAAATAAAATGGACAAGAAAGCCTGAAGATATAAGACGTTTGGCGTCGGCGCAAAGCGCCATGTTGGCGAACGCCGCCGAGTATGTCTCAGACGGCGGGATCATAGTTTATTGTGTTTGCACAACCGAGCGTGAGGAAGGTGAAATGATTATTGAGGAATTTCTTGAAACGCGCGACGATTTCAGGGGAGGGGAGTTAACTCCCGGAATACCATTTGCCCGCGGTGGTTACGAAATAAGACTATTTCCGCACATTCACGGAACTGACGGTTTTTATATAGCAAAACTGGAAAAGAAAAAGACGAAGCGGGCTCAGGCATAGGAAAAAGAGAAGGCGCAGGAAAAAGAGCAGGTGCAGGAGAAGGAGATATAGGGCCATCACAGAGTTAAAAAAGCAAAAGCTGGAACAGAAACAGAAGCTGGCGCAGAGGCTGGAGCATAAGCTGAAACAGAAGCTTAAGCTTACAGATTTGAATACTGATGAACTTGCGGATTTTGTGATAGAGCATGGGCAGCCAAAGTACAGAGGCGAGCAGATTGCGCGGTGGTTAGGGCGCGGGGTTGTCGACATAGATGAAATGACGGATTTACCAAAAGATTTCCGCTCAAAGATCCGTGACTGCTGCGAAACAGGCGCCCCAGCCATCATTGATAAGTTCGTATCAGGCAGGGACGGCACTGTCAAGTATGTGTTTTCTTTCTCAAATAACTGTGTGCTGGAAGGCGCTCTTTTAAAGTATAAACATGGAAACACAGCGTGCATTTCGTCGCAGGCGGGTTGTCGCATGGGCTGCAAGTTCTGCGCGTCAAAGCCGGAGGATTATCTGCGGAACTTAAGCTGTGGTGAAATGCTTGGGCAGGTATTTGCCATAAACCGCGATATACGCGATATAGGTGAAGCTGAAAAGGTCAACCATGTGGTCGTTATGGGAATTGGCGAGCCCTTTGACAACTATGACAATTGCCTGAAATTCTTAAAGCTTTTGCACGACAATCCGGAGACCGGTATCGGATACAGAAAAATGACGGTGTCCACATGCGGGGTGGTTCCCGGGATCGAGACGCTGGCGGACGAGGGGCTTCAGATAGGGTTGTCGGTTTCCCTGCACGCCCCTGACGACAAGACAAGAGGGACTTTGATGCCTATCAATAAAAAGTATCGCGTCAGACAGCTCATCGAGGCTTGTGGCCTTTATGCAAAAAAAACGGGCAGAAGGGTGACATTTGAATATGCTTTGATCGACGGTGTTAATGATTCGGAGTGGCACGCAGCTGAACTTGTCAGAAAATTAAAGGGAATGCTTTGCCACGTGAACCTTTTACCTGTCAACAGCATAGAAGGCTTTGGGCATAAGCCGCCGGAGAGGATAAAAATAGACCGATTTGAAGCTATCCTGCGGGGAGGCGGGATAAACGCCACTGTGAGAAGGGTACTGGGAGCGGATATTAAGGCTGCGTGCGGTCAATTAAGGAAGAGCCAGTTGGAAAGCGACAGCTCGGTGGTTACGGTTGAGAGTGAATAGTAATGGTTGTGTGACAGTTGTGTGACAGCTTAACCTTCCGCCGGCTCTGAAAAGTTGCAGATAATTTTTAATTATTGTAGAATGAAGTTGGAGAGTTTCTGGCGGACCGTTGAGACGTTTTGGGGAATTATAGTGGAATTCCATTCCCATATGGGGCATGAAGTTTTATGGCTTTCGAAGAAAGGGATGGTCATAAGTGAAGTTTGGCGGAAAGAGCGACAAGGGATTACACAGAACAAAAAATGAGGATGCGTACTGCATCATCGACCAAACAGAAAAAAGCGGTACTGTTGTCCTTGCCGTCGCCGACGGCATGGGCGGGCATAAGGCTGGAAACGTCGCAAGCACAATGGCAATTGAAAGCATCGAAACTTTCTATAAAGAGAATCCGATCGATACTGCCGGCGCCGTAGACTTTTCCTCGATAACCGAAAGACTCGGTGATACGATCAGGGATACAAACGAAAGCATTTACGAGAGGTCTGTAACAGATCCGGAATGCGAAGGCATGGGAACAACGCTCACCGTTGCGGTTATAGCCAAAGAAAACGCGGCTCTTGCGCATATAGGCGATAGTTGCGCTTATCATTTTCACGACGGTAAAATGAGTAAGATCACTACTGATCATACATATGTCGAAGAATTAGTGAAGAGGGGAACTCTATCAAGAGAGGAAGCGCTGATACACCCGCAAAGGAATTACATTACAAAAGTGGTTGGTTGTTTTGATATAATTGTCCCGGATTTCTACAGTGTGGATCTGGCGCCCGAGGACAGGGTATTGCTTTGCAGCGACGGACTGAACAAAATGTTAAACGATGAGGATATCTTACAGATCGTCTGTGGGTTCGACGACCCGGAGTTAATATGCACAAAGCTCATCGAGGCGGCAAACCTCAAAGGAGGTCTTGATAATATAACCGCCGTTGTATTTTTAAATCTTGACGAGGTGTGACCGGATGGAAGAAATCATTCTGGGAAATAGATACGAGCTATATGAAGAAATTGGAACCGGTGGCATGGCTCATGTTTTCAAAGCCAGGGATCAATTGCTTGAAAGGATAGTCGCAATTAAAGTCCTTAAGCCGGAATATGTTGAGGACGTGCAATTTGTGAGCAGGTTCCGGATCGAGGCGCAGGCGGCCGCAAGTCTTTCGAACTCAAATATTGTCATGATCTACGACGTAGGCCATGACGAGGGTATATACTATATTGTCATGGAGTATGTCGATGGGATCACGCTTAAGGATTATATTACCAATAAGGGATATCTCAACTGGCGCGAAGCCGTCAATATTGCCATTCAGATAACTCAAGCCCTTGACAGCGCCCATAGTAACAATATAATCCACAGGGATATAAAGCCTCATAATATACTTATCACCAGAGACAGAAAGATTAAGGTGACTGACTTTGGCATTGCCAGGGCGGCTTCAAACTCAACGTTGACGACTGTTGGCAATCCATTGGGATCTGTTCACTATTTTTCTCCCGAACAGGCAAAGGGCGCGCATACCGACGAGAAGTCGGACATTTACTCACTGGGGATTACCCTCTATGAAATGGTGACCGGAAACGTTCCTTTTGACGGAGAAACTCCTGTCGCCGTGGCGTTAAAACATATTCAGGAATACCCTGAAGAGCCTATAGACGTGAATCCACAAGTCCCTCCGGGGTTGAACTCGATTATACTGAAAGCTATTGAAAAGAATAAATTTGATAGATACAGCACGGCGTACGAGATGGTGACAGACTTAAAAAAAGTGTTAAAAGACCCGATGGGGGAGACGTTTTTGTTGGGAAAGAGCGCGGCGGATGCGATCGCGCACGGCGGAGGGAACGTAAGAGAAGACGGCGCCCGAGCGGACCGGGAAATACAACGACTACATGA
>JGI24702J35022_10001146_pt1 | contig 16452 bp, 19 predicted proteins | sample TergutTh196P4_FD_35022 | JGI IMG/M metagenome (IMG submission 35022)
GGAGCGGACCAGGGGGTCGCGGACCATGTTGCCTTCGATAAGGACACTGTTCAAATTGTTCATTCGTTCCTCCGAACTTGAGAAAAACCGGCAGTCCCGGGACTGCCGGGCATGGTTTAAACTGCCATTGGCAGCTTGCTGCCAATGGCAGCGTTATTATCCACGCTGCCCTATTACTGCACGTGGATGCAATTTGCTTCGAAATTTCAGGAAATTATGACAAATGTCATAATTTTGATCCTTAACAAGTGAAATAACCTGTGTTATCATTAAAGCATGAGTTTAAAAAGGTTCCCTTTTGTTTTGCTTTTCCTTTCCTGTCTGACCCTGCTTTTTCCGCCAACTGTGTCGCAAGCCCAGCCGCGTGCTGGTAGTGTTTGGATCATTCCCATACAGGGGGATATTGAGCCGTCCCTCGCGGCTTTTGTTAGGAGGGAGACAAGGAAGGCACTGTCCCAAGGAGCGGAATGCCTTATTTATGAGATCGATACTTTTGGAGGCCGGGTAGACTCGGCGCTGCAGATTACTTCTTTTATTACGTCCATTAAAAACGCCAAAACCGTTGCCTGGGTGAACAACAGCGAGACTTCCATGGGCGTGAGCTGGTCCGCCGGTGCCCTCATCGCCTTTTCCTGTCAGGATATTTACATGGCCCCCGGTACTTCCATGGGGGCGGCAGCGCCGGTTGTTGCAGGCGCAGAGGGGATGGAAAGCGCCGGGGAAAAGTCCATCGCGGCGGTGCGCTCGCAGATTGCAGCTTTGGCCGAGCGGAACGGGCACCCTGTCGCCATTGCGCTGGCGATGGTCGATACGGACATTGAGCTTTGGGAAGTGACCGTGAACGGGGAAACGAAAGCCCTGACCCTCGCGGAACTGGAGCGTCTGGAAAAGGAAGCTTCAAGCGGAAGCGAAATTGAGAGGGTGGCTCTGATTTCCGCACCGGGGAAGCTTCTTTCCCTTACATCTGGCGAAGCGGTGCGCTTCGGCCTTGCCTCCGGGTTTGCCGAAAACCGCGAGAGCCTCTTAGACGCGCTTGGTTTCAAGGGAGAAATCACCGAATCCAGCCCCAGCCCGGCTGACGGGATTATTTCTTTTCTTACTTCCGCCCCGGTGCAGGCCATCCTGATCCTTTTGGGGCTTGTGATGATCTTTCTGGAGATTCAAACCCCGGGCTTTGGCGTTCCCGGCGTGACGGCGATCGTCGCCTTCCTCGTGGTCTTTGGCGCTAGCGCCATGCTCGGCCGGGTTGGTTCGCTTGAGATCCTTCTCTTCCTCGTGGGCATAGGCGCCCTTGCCGTGGAAATCTTTGTGATACCGGGTTTCGGCGTGGTAGGCATTTCCGGTTTTATCCTGATCGGCCTTTCGCTCGTGCTTTCCATGCAGGACTTCGTGATCCCGCGTTTCGACTGGGAATGGACCCTTTTCGGCAGGAACACCCTGGTCGTTTTCGTTGGCCTTGTCGCGGCCATCACCGGAATCGCGATCATCGCCCTTCTGGGCCCGAAAACCCATCTCTTTGACAGGCTAACCCTGAAAGCGCAGATCACCGGGACAGCGGGCGGGCCTGACCCCGAATCGCCCGTCGGCAGGGCAATTGCCGCAGATGGGCGGGGCAGCGCAGCCGGGGTTACGCCTAACGCCGGTACTTACAGCACGGGCCTTCCCCTTGAAGACGAAGAAAACCTGGAAGCGCTTGTCGGCAAAATCGGCACCACGGATTCAATTTTGCGCCCTGCCGGAAGGGCCGTAATAGACGGGAAGGTTTACACGGTAGAAGCCGACAACGAGTTTGTGGATGAAGGCAGGGGCATCGTGGTAACACGTGTCCGGGGCAACAGGATTATTGTAAGACGCGTATAAGGCGAGACGCGAAGCGTTTCATAAACTAATGTAGGAGTGAAAGATCATGCTGTATTTTATTGGTGCAATCGTTGTCGGTTTAATTGCCCTGGGGTTTTTAATCCTGTTTTTCCGTTTCTTCGGGCTCTGGTTCCGGGCGCTCCTGTCCGGGGCTTATGTCGGGATGGGGAAACTCATCGGCATGTGGCTCCGCCATGTGAACGCCGGTGTTATCGTAGATTCCCGCATCATGCTTTGCAAGGCGGGGATGGATGTGGCCAGCGATATGCTGGAAACCCACTTCCTTGCAAGGGGCGACGTGATGAAGGTGAGCCGCGCCATGGTTGCGGCTAACAAGGCCAACATCCCGCTGCCGTTCCAGAGGGCCGCGGCCATCGACCTCGCGGGCCGCGATGTACTGGAGGCGGTGCGGACAAGCGTCAACCCAAAGGTCATCGACTGCCCCGAGGCAAGCAAGGGCAAGGTAACGATTGACGCTGTCGCCAAAGACGGGATTCAGCTCTGCGTCAAGGCCAGAGTGACGGTGAGGTCCAACATCGAGCGGCTTGTCGGCGGCGCTACCGAGGAAACAATCATTGCGCGTGTCGGCGAGGGCATCGTAACGACGATTGGCTCGTCCGAATCCTATAAGTCGGTGATGGAAAACCCCGACAATATTTCCAAAACGGTCTTGAGCAAGGGGCTGGATGCGGGGACCGCATTTGAAATTCTTTCCATCGACATTGCCGACATCGACGTGGGCGAGAACGTAGGTGCGAAGCTGCAGGCGGATCAGGCCGAGGCGGACAAGCGCCGCTTCCAGGCGGAGGCGGAAAAGCGCCGCGCCGCAGCCCAGGCACAGGAGCAGGAGATGGTTGCCAAGGTCCAGGAGAACCGCGCCAAGGTAGTCCTTGCGGAAGCGGAAATTCCCCTCGCCATAGCCGAGGCTTTCAAGAACGGCCACCTTGGCGTGATGGATTACTACCGGCTTAAAAACATCCAGGCCGATACCGATATGCGCTCTTCGATAGGAGGCTCAGGCACAGGCACTTCGGGCAGTACCGGGCCCATTACTTCCGGCAGGTAGCGAACGGTGTTTAGATCCCTTTTTAACTTGGTAATTATTCTTATCCCCATGGCAATATTTGTAGGGCGCATTGTCGTGCAGGCCAGGGGCAAGCATTCCCCACCGCCCAGGATTCCCGTCCACTTTGAGGATGATGAGGGTGATGAAGGTGAGTACGAAGGGCCAAAAGTCAGAGAGGAACACGCAAAGGCACTGTCCAATCTCCGTAAAAACCTTTCTGCAAAGGCCGGGAAAAAAGCCACGCCTTCCATGGCAAGTGCTAACAGGGGTGCCGTTAAAAGCAGCACAACCTTCAAGGCTGATATGGCATCCGAGCGGATCACTCCTGCTCAGAATGTACAGGGCGAAAAAGGTTTCCCTCAAAATTTGGCCCGGCTTTCGCCCTTGAAGCAGGCCGTTGTAATGGCCGAGGTGCTTGGCCCCCCACTGGCCTTGCGGGAATAAGGCTTAAGCGATTTCCGCATGGGAGGCTGTGATATTCGTCTTAAAATTATCCGGCAGACTGTCCCATTCAAAAAGCTCCACCCGGAAAGATAAGTTTGATTCTTCAAATGCCTCTTTCAATAACGACAGTTTGTGTTTTTGTTTTGCTTCGGTAAATACCACCAGATCCAGATCTGACCAGGGCATGGCGCCTCCCGCTACCCGGGAACCATGAGTCCAGACAGGAGTATTCGGCAGATAAGGCGCAAGAAGGGAAAAAAGTATTTCTTTGTCACAGGGGCTTATGTCAATCGCCGTTTTCATTCCACGGTTTCCCTGTCATCTTTTGGTAAAGCGCCGCAGCGTCATTTACAAAAAAATAACCACGATCCTCACAAACACCTAAGAAATTTTAATTCCAAATATTCTTTTGTTCATGTGGTTTGTGTATTATTCTTTCCTTATCTGACTTTGTGTGGGCTCTTCTTCTTCCTCTTCCCCTCCGTGAGCTTCGTCCCTCCGTGAGCTCCGTGAGAAAATTTTTCGATTATGCACCTATTTGTTAACCGCGCTTTCAAACCACAGCATCGGCAGCTTGTTTATACTGTCCCACATCCAGGGGGTTGATTCGCCGCCGCCAAATGAGTACCAGGTATTCCACCAACTCATTTGTCCAGCCTCGGATAGGCTTACATTGGCACCGTTGGGACTGCTGGGAACACCAGTTCCAGGTGAGCCTGTTCCATCATCCAATATCATGTCCTCGTTGGCATAGTTTAAAGCATAGATGCCAGCTGACGATGTGTCGTACCCTACACGCGCTACATATGCGCTGTCACTGACTGACACATTAGCATTTAAAGCTACACATTGGGTTACTGTTCCAAACTGGCTCCCTGTTATGCCTCCAGCGAACATCTGATTTATATTGCCATTACTGGAAGTTGCACTAATGTTTCCCGAAGCCCAGCAATGATCCATAGTACCAGTATTGCCATTGTAAGCAATGCCACCGGCTTCAGCGTTGGCATTACCTCCACCATCTGCATTTGCAGTTGAATGTACTGGGCCGGTGCTATAGCAGTTGCTTATGGTACCAGTGTTTACGCCCGTTATACCTCCGCTGTTTGCATCCCCAATAACTCCATATCCTGTTTGATTGTTTGTTGCTTTGACATCAACAGAAGACGACACATTCTCTATCGTTCCTTCATTTTTCCCCGCCACAGCCCCTGCGTACAACGAATTAGTGAGAACTGTTACATCTATCTCACCTTTCAGACTAAAGTTCTTAACCGTAACGCCCGAATCAATATAACCAAACAAACCGGCATAGCTGACGCTCGAATCACTACTCAGTGAAACAACGCCTGTGCCTAAGTCAACATTATGCCCCCTGCCGTCAAAGCTCCCGGTAAAGGGTACTATCGAGTCCCCTATGGGCATCCATCCGCCTGGGCCTAGGCTGTTCAGGTCCATGTCCGCCATGAGCGCGTAATGTCCGCTAGTACCCATACCGCTTAGCTGCAATACACTGGCGACATTTTCCGGAGCAAGCGGTGATGATCCGTCGCCGTCAAACACTGCGTACATCGAAGTGTTTTTGTTTATGGCAATTGATGACAAATTGGGCGTATTGTATAAAATATTGCCTGTAATATCGTCGCTTTCCACCCAGTTTATAAAGGAAAAGCTTGAGTTAATTGGATCTGCCAATACATCAAAGTCGTCGTATTTACCGGGCTGGAGTGCTCCTTTTGTGATGGTTATCGTACCGTATGTGATGTATGTCCGCGCGCCTGTCTGCTCTTTTATAGGCATCAGGGGCATCCTCATTTCCATGGTAACGCCGCTGTTCGAGCCGCCGTAAATGCCGGCGGAGGCAAAGCCCACGGCCATTAATTCATTCCCTGCGCTGTCGTAGGCGTATATTGAAACATCGCAATTTCCGGAGGAAACATTGAAATAAGCAGCGCTGCCAAACATGACATCTTCCTGGATTTGTTCTTCGCCGGAACTGTCCTTTACCGCAATTGTATACTTGAAAGTACTGTATTGTGATGGTTGGTAAGGCCAACCCATAATACTGCTGTTTGTGCCACCAAGGTATATTGTGACCATGCCGTTTCCGTTGACACTGTTCACTCCGCTGACGCCGACCGAATCAGTCCAAACCACGGTCATCTGTATTGAGACGTTGCTGGTCTTCCCGGCCTTTACCTCCGTGCTTCCAGATCCCACCGCGTAGAGTTCGTCGCCTATATAGGCCGCAACATTTATCCTCCATGTGCCGGGAAAAACCGTGGCTTTCACGGTCCCTGCCCCCTTAACGGTGTGGGTTTGCGTGCCGGTGAGGCCGGATAGCGTTATGACGTGCTGCAGTTGGTCCACGCTGACCGCAGCCTTCCCAGGCACCGTGCTTGACCCAAAGCTTATGCTGATTACTGCACTTTCATTACCGGTAGAACAATTAAAAAGTAAAAGGTAAAAGGTAAAAAGTAACAGATAATACGGTTTGATCGTTGATTTCATATATCGTACCTCACTTTTTTATAAACCAGGGCCGCTACAACCCCGAGAGAAAAGCACAAAACGCCTATAAGGATGAATCCCCCTATTGCGGCGTTTTCTGTTGAAATGCTTGCGCTCATGGCCCGTACTGGTTCCATGGCGCCCGCATTGGGAATGGCAAGAACAGCCATGCATGACAAGATTATACCACATATAAGGGCCAGGGCAAAGCTAAATCGCCACTTACGTTTCTTGGCAAGGACACCGGTGCGGTAGTATATTTCAGCGATGAATTCGTCTTCGTTTAACTTCATTGGAACCCACCTATACTACTTAATACCCTAAAATGGGAAATTCTCACGGGTTTTTCCCCTTTTTCGGATGGAAACCAGGGTAAACACTACCCCCAAGATAAAGGAAACTAACCCAACAAGCACATAAGCGTATTTCATACATTTCCCTCAATTGAAATAATGACGCAGTTCCATAGCTTTGCTGTAAATTGGGTTTTACAGGGATATTGAATTTAAAAACATTTTATAGGAAAAATGGATAAATGGCGACTGAGATCGAATTGAAAGCCCACATAGACAACCATGAAGCCCTAAAAAACATACTTGGGGAAAAAGCAGAATATTTGTCGTCCTTTAAGAAAGAAGACCGCTATTATTTCCTTCCTGAGCATTCAGATCGTTTCCCTTCAGGGGTAAGGGTGCGAAGAGAAAAGCGCACATTCCCAGACGGGATGGAAAAATCAACATCAAACGTTACTTACAAAAGGAAAGAAGTAAGGGAAGGTATTGAAGTAAACGATGAAAGGGAATTTGAGGTACGGACGGCAGAAGAATTTGAAGAATTCCTTGGACGGCTAGGGTTTAAACCCGGAGATGCCAAAAAAAAACGGGGCTGGGCCTTTTGCCGGAATGGGATTAACGCGGAACTTGTCGAGGTGGAAGGGCTTGGCTGGTTTGTGGAACTGGAAATCATTGCCGATGGCAGTTATACCGCTACACCGACGGAAGGAGCTTTCACGGAGGAAAGAAACCGTCTCCTGGTTTTCCTCGACAGCCTTGGCGTTTCAAAGGAAGCAATCGAAAGCCGGTTTTATTCCCAGATGCTGAGAGGTTTATAAAATCTTCATAGCCTACCATTCCGACGGTTTGAAGCCTTCAGGAATATATCTCCATTGTGTCGCCGCTTTGTTCAAGCACGTAAAAGCCAGCGGCAAGGATCGCCTCTCTAATGCCCTTTTTAAAAACTGCCCCCGCTATGGCACCCAGTATTTTGCGCTTGTCAGCTAGCCTGTGTTCCCGCAGAATGGCGAGCCTTTTCTTATGGTGCTCTATGTCACTTCTTTACCACTGTCTTTGGGCGAACTTTTTACCTAATCACTCCTGGCCTTAACAACCCAGCGTTTAAAGCTCCGCAGCGGACGCCTTTGGCTACTGCATCGTGCAGGGAAGTGCCATCTTCCAGGGCAGCAGCAAGCCCTGCGGTAAAGGCATCGCCGGACCCGGTGGTGTTGAGCGGCTCGACCGGCTCAAAACTGTATTCCGCGAGTTCCCCTTGGTCGGCGTACAGTACAGAAGCTGCCCCGTTAGTCAGCACCAAAGTGCAGGGGTATTCGTCATACAAACCTGACCAAATTTCTTCAACCCTTTCTTTAATGTTTATTACAGTAATACTGTTTTTGGTTATCAGATCCGGCGCAAAGGTAGAAACAAACTCGTATAAATTGGGCTTTATTATGTCGGGCCCAAATGGGAGGCTATTGAGAAGGTCGTTGCCCTTAACGTCAAGAATCACACGGCGGCCTTCAGCTTTAGCCCTGCGGACCATTTCGGGAACCAGCGCATCGGAAAAACCTGCCGCCTTTGTCCCCGAAACAATGAGCGTGGAAAAATCGGGAATGAGGCGGGAATACGCCTCAAGAAGCCCCTGCTCTGTCCCCTCGCTTACTTTTTCAGATTCCTCGACAAGCTCAGTAACACTTTTTTCCGCCCTGTCGATGAGGGTGTAGCAAAACCGGATGGGGCTTGAGCTTTCCACCCATTCAACCCTAAGGCCATCCCGCCCGCACAGGTCAAGAAAGAGCGGCCGCAAGACACCACCAAGCTGGGTAAGGTGGCAGCTATCCTTCCCAAGCTGGCTCAGGACCCGGCTAACATTCACACCCTTCCCGGACACGTCCAGGCGGTATTCCCCGGTGCGGTTCACCGTGTCCTTTATCAGGTCCGGGAAAACAAGGGTTTTCTGCAAGGTTGGGTTCATGCACACCGCTAGAAAAGACGGCTTTTTTGCGGCAGACATTTTTATCGAAGGCCTATTCACAAAAAACGCCCATTGAGTAAATCGCGAGACATAACCATAATTTAGCTTGCTGCTACATTTGAAACAAGACGGGGTAATACCATGAGCGAAACCGAATACAAGCGCCCATCATGGGACGAATACTTCATGGAAGTCTGCGACGCCATCTCAAAGCGCGCCACCTGCGACCGGGGCCGTTCCGGCTGCGTGATTGCCAAGGCGAACCAAATCCTCGTGACCGGTTACGTCGGTGCGCCTGCCGGCCTTCCCCACTGCGACGAAGCTGGCCACCAGTTTAAAAAAATGATGCACGAAGACGGCTCGGTTACCACCCACTGCGTCAGAACCGTACACGCCGAGCAGAACGCCATCTGCCAGGCAGCAAAGCGCGGCATTGCCATCGAAGGTGCAACCTTGTACTGCCGCATGACCCCCTGCAGGACATGTGCCATGCTCATCATCAACTGCGGCATAGTGCGCGTTGTATGCCAGCGCCGCTACCACGACGCGGATGACTCGGAAGCCATGTTCAAAACCGCAAACGTAAAACTGGAGTATGTGATCGATGAGGTCCAGGAGTACGAAAAGCAATGATTTAAACTTGACCCACAACAAACGGTAGCAATTCAACAACGGGGGAAAGCTGTCAGCGAAAACAAATGGGGGAACCCACCTACGGAGCCGCCTGCCCGCTTTAGTATTCAAGCAAAGAGTAATATTACTTGATATGTCGCTAAATCGGGCAGGCCCTTATTCCACCTTTAAGGTTATACATTATCCCATACGTCTCCTCCGGTGGGGAGTCCCATAATATTTTCGCTGACAGCTTTCCCCCTTTATCGGTTTATCCCGGTCTTGTGGGTTAAGTTAACCAATTGGAATTTGTATTTACCCCCATATGACTATTGCAATAAGCATTCTCATCATTAATCAAAATAATAGGGAGGGGGCAAGGTGGTAGCGAAAACCCTGGAAGAACCTGCGTGATTGCTTTAGCATTTAGCCTGCAGGCAAATTCTCCATCTCACCCCACTACGCGGGTATTTTTACATTACTGGCAGGAAGTCAGCATTGTGGAATGATAAAAATACCTGTGGTTAAAATGCAATTTGGCATCAGTATGTGAAAATGATGAATGCTTGTTGCAACACAATTATGTGGGGGTGTATAGCCATGAAGACAGCATCGGCGTGAGAGGGCAAAAGCCACGTCAAAACGTGCGTCAACAAAGGCCACGGCCGCTAGCTGGCTTCATGGCTATACACCTCCATGTTAATAGTTTTTGTTACGATTATTCGTTTCCAGTATACTCTGCGATAACATTGAAATTTTCAGTAGTTCTGCGAATCAAGCGAAGCGTTAATATCTTTACCCATTGCAGCCAAAAAATGTGAAATAATCTCTTTTCTTACCCCGGCGGGCATTTTCCGCAAGTATTCTTTGGCGTTTGGTTTTTTTTCTTCCTTACTATCCCCTGCATCATATTCAAACAGTTTATGGGAAGGGATTTCCAGGGCGACTGCTATTTCTTCTATTTTTTCAAACGACGGGATACGCCTACCGATTTCAATCTGGCCTATGTAATTTGAGGTCGTATTGCATCTTTCTGACAGGGCCATCTGAGAAAAACCCCTTTCCTTTCGGGTTTTTTTGAGGTTGGATATAAAAATTTCCTGTAAAGTCATCTTTATATGTCTAAGAGACATAATTTTACTTTATTTTTCACCTGTCTTATTGACATACTTTGAATAAGCTGGTACTATGTCTTAAAGCAATACATTTTTTCGGATGATATTTCTTTTTCAGTAGTGAGACCCCTGTCGTCAGGCACCAGTTAATCCTAAGAGGAGAACTTATGGGAAGGAGAATGATTTTCTTTTCAACAATTATGGGCATTCTGCTCTTACTTGGAACTGGCGGAGCCGCAATTGCCCAAACAAGCGAGGCCCCAGTTTTAACCGGCTATTTTGTTAGCATTAATAGCCAGCAGTCAGGGCCTTTTGATACCGCCGGATTAAGGCAGTTAATCAGTAATGGGCAGTTAACCAGGGATTCTCTTGTGTGGAAGGAGGGGATGGCAAACTGGGCAGCCGCCGGAATAGTCACGGAACTGGCGCCGCTCTTTCCAGCCGGCCCTCCCCCTTTGCCGACTTCCTCGTCGCCGCCGCCACTTCCTTCGGAGCAGCAACCGGCTTCACAGCCCATGCAGGGAGGCCCCTGGGGTGGGCACCCTGTAGCTGCGGGCTTTGTAAATACCTTTTTCGGCATTTGGTCATTTACCAATGACGATTTTTCAGGCGGCATTTTGACAGTCGGGCTCGAAGCAGGCGGCATCACGCTTGCGATTATCGGAAGCAACCTTTACCGCTCTTTGCTTTCCGATGACAGCAGCACCACAGTTGCACAGATAGTCTATTACGCAGGTTACGGAGCATTGATCGGCGGCTCCATCTATGGTTTTTACAGGGGTTACACCCAGTACAACACGAAGATGGCAGCAGCCAGAAGCTTCGCGGAGGCGATAAGCGACAACCCCCTGAACAATATCTCGCTTGCCGCATTCCCCACATTTGACGGGAGGAGTGTCGCGGGCACAGTGACTTATTCGCTGGTGTATTAAAAGTGAGTAGAGAGTAGACAATAGCGGTATGACCGCAAAGGAGAAAGATATGAAAGTTACAAAGAAAAGAACACGGGGAATATCAGCGTTTGCGCTGTTGTTTGTGCTGGCTTTGATGGTTAGCCTAGTTCTGGCGGGATGCCTTGAATCCGGAAGCGACTCCAACTCTGGAGGGAATCCGTTTGTAGGCACTTGGTATGGTTATGATTTGGATTATGATCTAATCAGGGTCGTTATTGGTGAATCAACTTGGACAGCGTCATGGCCTGACTATTCTTATATGGGTAATGAAACTGGTACCTATACCCACAGTGGCAACAGAGCAACTTTTTACCAGTACGGTTATGCGATAGGAACAGCCACCGTTTCAGGGAATAAAATTACTGCAACTTCCCCAGAATTAGGTGGGACATTTATATTAACCAGGTAAAGCCAAAACAGTAGCATAACCGCAAAGGAGAAAGATATGAAAGTAACAAAGAAAACAAAATGGGGAATACTGGTATTAATGCTAGCCATAGTAGCTGGCTTAGTACTTTTGGGATGCCTTAACCCTAGTGGCGGCTCTGGTTCCAGCTCTGGCAGCACAAATCCAGGGGGCACCAAACCTGGAGGCACGGATCCCGGTGGAAATGATCCCGGAGGCAATGATCCAGGGGGATCAAATCCTGGGGGTACCAATCCGGGGGGCACTGACCCAGGGGGATCAAACCCTGGCGGTACTGATCCAGGGGGATCTAGTCCTGGTGGCACTGATGGCGGCAATACCGGAACAATCTATCAGAATGGCTATGAGTTTACAGTTGCCAATGCCGTCCAATGGAACGAGGCAGTCGCAGGCATTAATCTCAGTGGCAATAATAAGTCATATACTATAACCGTTACCAATGATTTTTCTATACCGGGAGATGATAGTTGGGAGTATACATTTAGCCCGACAGGACTTACAGTTTATATCAAGGGAAGTAAAACCATATCCTTATATAGTGGTGGTTACTTATTAAAAATCGGAGCCGAACAAAAAATCATTATTGAGGATATTAGCCTTAAAGGCACGAGTGACAAAAATTATTATTACGTTGTCGAAATTGATGCTCACGGTCAATTCACAATGCAAGGCAATGCGTCGGTAAATGACAACTCTTGTGGAGGGGTGAGCGTAGGAGAATATGCTACATTCATCATGAACGGCGGAACAATTAAAAACAACAAAGCTGAAGAAGGCGGTGGGGTGGTTGTGAATGGTACCTTTACCATGAACGGTGGCACAATCATTGGTAATACTACCACAAGTGTCCTGGGCGGTGGTGGAGTGTGCGTAGGTGGAACATTTTTTATGAACAGTGGTTTAATTACCGGTAATAAAAGTTCCCACTTTGGTGGTGGAGTATCGGTGCATGATGGTACATTTACTATGAGAGGTGGAACCATCTCTGGCAATACCGCAATATTATATGGAGGCGGGGTAGAAATAAGGGGTTGGGAAAAAGGCAGTACTTTCATTATGGGCGGTAGTAGTACAATCTCCGGTAATACCGCTTCCTGGGGTGGTGGCGGGGTGAGTGGAGATTCAGCTGAACCCGACAACACCTTTACCATGAATGGTGGCACAATTTCCAATAATACTGCAAGTACTTCTGGGGGTGGCGTTTATATTCAAAGTACAATATTTACGATGAACGGTGGAACTATCTCTAGTAATACCGCCAACGAGTCTGGAGGCGGGGTAGCTATAGTAGGCAATAGTAGTACATTTTCAAAAAAAGGCGGCACTATTACAGGATATGCTACCAGTACAAGTAATGGCAATGTTGTAAAAAATAGTTCAGGTGCCATACAAAGTAATTTGGGTCATGCGGTTTATTTGACGATAAACTACCCTACACCAAAACGCAAGGAAACCACAGCCGACCCAGGGGATAATCTTTATTATAACGGCAATGACGGCACCTTCAGTGGGGCATGGGACTATTAACAAGGGAAAAGGGAAAAGGGAAAAGGGAAAAGGGAAAAGGGAAAAGTTAAAAGATATAAAGGAATAGTGAGAAAAGAACAGTGAGCAAGGAGCAAAGAGATATAGCACGGGCCAAAGCTTAAATTTTATGATCTGAAAGCATTTATACCCCACATACTCAGCAACTAACCCAATTTTGTATCCCCTTACGACACCCAGAATTATATTTCAGGAAAAATCTATTAGCTGGTTGCTTCTATCTTTTCCTTCTGTATATTTTTGTTAACCATGTTTTGACACAAAAACCATTCACAGGGGGATATCATGAAAAAGTATTTTGTTTTCTTCGTTTGCTGTTTAGCAGCGATTTTTTCGGCAGCGGCCATTTTTGCGCAAGAACCAATCACTGGGACACGGGTGGCGCAAATCGCCCTTACAAGATCCGGCGGTGGCACGATCATTGAAATGGATTGGGAACTGAAAAGGGGTGGGGCCCAATACGATATCGAGATTATTTACTCCGGGACAAAATACGAGATGAAGATTGACGCATCCATAGGCGACATCATCGGATACAAAGAGAAAAGGGCTTCAGCACGGGAGCTGCCCCCTCCACCTCAAAACCAGGTTACATTTGAAAGGGCAAAGGAAATCGCCCTTGCCAACAGAGGTAATGCAATAGTTGAAAAGATTGAATGGGAGTACAAGTACGGACAGTACGTTTACGAAGTCTCGGTAAGGCAGGACGGGAAAAAAAGCAAAGTCTACATTGATGCGGCGACGGGCAAGACGCTTCAGCCGCAACGCAGGGGCTGGATGTAGGCTCCTAGCACCCTGCTGTACAGATTCTTTTTCCGTTTATGTTTTCTTCTTTGAAGTAATTTTTTTCGTCCCAGGGTTTTTGTGTATCCCGGTCGAAGATTATAAGCCATCCTTCCATTGATCCGCACTTGTCCATATAATCGGATATTTGCTCTATGGTGTGCCCGCGGCTTCTTAAATTTTCAAGGAGCTTGAGTTCTATTGGGTATTTGTACGCGCCATACTCAACGCAAAGGTCCGCACGTTTTGTCCCAAGGGCCATCTCGCGGTGTATTTTTCCATTGCCGTTTAATTTGAAAGGCAGTCCGCTTCATCAAAAAGTACTACAAAAGGCTTATCCAGCTTTCTACAATAGGCGCTAAACGATGACCTTAATACACCGGCTATATCATCGTAATCGGCATCGTCGGCAAACACCTCTATCGTTTCCAGCGAGCAATCAACAACCTCGCCCTAAAGGGACGACGTATGTTGTTTCTTAAGAGGTATTGGTCTCGGGTTTAATATTGCTAAGTAACGCCCTAAAGCTCGCACGCGAGAGCATGCAGAAGGTATTAAACCCTCGCCACGAATAAAGAGCGTAATAGTTTCCCTGTTTATTCAATCTGCGGGTAAGTTCCTTGAGTAAAGTGGTTTTCCCGCTCTGACGCGCCGCGTGGATAAGAAAATACTGCTTACCATCAATAAGCCTCATCAAATCATCGCCGGTACCCCGCATAGGATCGAGCATATAGTGTTCGCCGGGAACGCAATGCCCGGCTATATTGAAAAACTTAGCCATAAATCATTGTAAATGATCAAAACCCATAGTGCAAGCTTATGCAAAGAGGAACAGCCTCTTGATTGCTAATTGCCCTCTAACTTTTCGGCGATTGTTTCATCTAAGGAGGAGGCAAAGGGGCAGCGAAAACCCTGAAGGAGTTCCGCGGCGCACACGCCCACCTAAAGGCGGGCTATAACTACTAAACAGATTAAGGTTTTCCAGCGCCGGAACGTGTAACATTAATTCAGCTACGCCCCTTAACGGGGCGCAATTTATTGTTCCCACCTACGGAGCTCCCTGACCACATAATTATCAAGTAGTGATTTAACCTGTAAGCTGTCAGTAATTATGTAGTCAGGCATTTATTCCACCTTTAAGGTTAGGGCTCAACTCTTCTGATCTCCTCCGGCAGTGAATTTCAGGAATGTTTTCGCTGCCCCTTTGCCCCCTCCGCAGTTATTTGTTCATATTTTATCTAGCCAAAAGCACTAAATTGGAATTTTTACCTTAGTGAAAGCGGTATTTTTTAATTCGGGTAAGAAAGTAGTATTGGAGAATGGGAAAAATACCCGCGTAGCGAGGTGAGATGCAGAATTTACTCGCTGATACAATTTGGTATCCAGTATGCAAAAACAATATATGCCTTTTGCAATAAAGCTGTGTGGGGGAGAATAGCCATGAAGGCAGCATCGGCGTGAAAGAGTAAAGGCCACGTCAAAACGTGCGTCAATAATGGCCACGGCCGCTAGCTGGCTTCATGGCTATTCTCCCCCGTGTTAGTATTTTTGCTGAAGCTTAATAGTTTTATTATACTCTGCGCTAAATTAGTATTTCCCCTACTCCTGGGAAATCCTGTATTTGATATAAATCTCCTCCAAGGTCCGATTGGGGCCAGAGGCAGAAAGTTTTTGCCTGATTTTTGCCGTATCGCGGCGATCAACATAGAAATTGTACATCGCCCTGAAGTCGGAGCTGTTTATTATCCCGTAAGCTGGACGGCCCCCGAGAAAGGAAGGGATTTCATCGTGACCTACAGCGCTGATACCGAATTTGATGAGGCGGGTACGAACCGAATTGATTTCCTCGTGGGAAAGCCCAAAGAGGAATTCCTCAAGGGCCCAGCGTGTTTCATTTATTGAAACGTGTGCGGTAAGAAATTCCTGCCAGTCCTCGCCCATGTCAATGGTGATACGCAAAAGTTCGGAAGTGCCGTTCATGGTTCCGAAAGCGGGAGGCGAGGAGTCCCGGGCGGTCCAGAGAGCGTCCAGGGCAGGCAAATGCTGCACTGTACGGGGATCGGTTCCGCTGTCCCATAGGGTTATCAAGTCATTTGCCAGGTTAAGTTTTATACGCAGGGAAAAATCAGGATCATTCAGGCAAGAAAAATACACTTCTTCCACCATAAGGGAATGAATTATCGTCAAGATAGCCTTACGAAGGGGTTTTTTAAACTCTTCCTTATCTCCGACAAGTATGTGAAGCATAGAAAAGGCCTGATACTTTGCAACCAGATAGCTTCTTGCGGCCACAACCCTTGCCGGGATGTGAAGTACATGCGCAGACGCAAAAGAACACAGGGCATCAAGCAGGCGATCTTCACCTCTTTCTACACCTCTAAGCTTATGGCTTTCCCTCACAGATGGGTATTGGGAAATAGCTGCCCCCAGGGCACTCAGGCACTCAAACCTGCTTTTTACGAGGGTGCTATCTTCATGATCCCTCAAGTCCAGGTAAAGCCCAATTTCCTCAACGAGACCAGTTTCTTCCTGATTTAGTTCCAGCATTATTGAAAAAAGCCTCCGTTCCTGGTTTTAGCCAAATTCTTATTATCATACATATTATACCTAAAAAAAGGAAAAATGCCAAATTCTTTAAGGCCATTGCCAGGCAATCTCCTTCGACGATGCCTTGACCGTAATCCTGCATAAAGTATACACTGTTTTTACCGGGGGTGCACCGGTTTCGACTGGTGCGGTTCGGGGTATAGGCTGCAGGTGGAGCGCCCATCTCCTTTCTGGGCAAAAATTTAACTGCCGACAACGTCAGTTACGATTACGCCTTAGCTGCGTAACCGCGTGGAACCGTTCCGCCGCTCTGAGGGACGGCTTCCGCGTCGCAATCAG
>JGI24702J35022_10001147_pt1 | contig 16452 bp, 12 predicted proteins | sample TergutTh196P4_FD_35022 | JGI IMG/M metagenome (IMG submission 35022)
GAATCCTCAATCCGACGTACGGGTTGTTTCTCTATTACCTTTTCGGTAGTCGTCTGTTGTGTTACCTGTTCGCTTAATTTTGCTTCTGCCATAATAATTTATTTAAAAATTTAATGATTTAAAGATTTGAAATTTAAAATTCAAAAATTACTTCTTCCCATCCAATTCATCCAACAAGTCTTGCAGGACATTGCGCAACTCATCCTTCGATTGCTGGTTGCCAATCAGATCTCTCAGCCGTTTGTTCTGTTCGATTTGCTTCCTGATTTTCGCATTGGCTTCAATGTTACTTTTCGTCTGAAGCAGGAACGAACTGTTTTGCACCAATTGCCCACTGCCATTGTTGATCTCAAAATCTTTCATCTCATTGAAAGACAGGGTTTCTTCAATATAATCCCCTTGCTCGGTCTGAAATTCGACAGCGGTTTGTGGTTTAAACTTTTCAAAAACATCCTTCATCGTGGATGCTTCCTGAAACAACTCCGGTTCTGAAACCGTGTCCGAAAACTGCCCGATATAAAGCGTTTTGTTTTGTGAAATGGCATTCACTTTTCCGCCGGTTTCTTCATCGGGCGCATCTGAAATAAAATTCTCTCTAAGACTCATAATGCGTTTTTTTTAATTAATGTATTAATATGATTAGTAATGATATATCGTACTTCCCAACTGTATCTCTTAACCCTAACAGGGTTTGAAACCCTGTTAGGGTTTTGTGTGTAGGGTTTTGGTGTCAGTGTTTCCATTCCAATGTTTCATTACTCAACGTCAGAACCACCTCATCGCCACCTTTTATTTCGCCTGAGATAATCATTTTTGATAAGGGACGGCGCAGTTCTTTACGGATCGTGCCGATGATCGGTCGCGCACCGAACTGGGCGTTGAACCCTGACATAGCAATCATCCGTTTCGCCTCATCCTCAATCTTAAGCGTGATATTCTGTTCTTCCAGCGATTTGAGCAATCCATTCAAGTGTATTTCAAAGATCATGGTGACAATCTTTTCCGTGATCGGCGAGAAGGGTACGATCTCTGTCAACCGACCCAAAAATTCGGGGCGGAATTGTCCCTGCATGATATCCATCAGATCATTGTTTTTAGGAATGACTCCCTGTCCGAACGAATCAACGATAAATTGACTGCCTATATTGGAGGTAAACAACACTAAGGCATTTCCAAAAAATCCTGTCCTTCCCAATCGGTCGTGGAGTTTTCCTTCGTCCAATATTTGCAGGAAGAGGTCGAAAACCGAACGGTGCGCTTTTTCAATTTCGTCGAACAGGACGACAGAATAGGGTTTCTGTCGTATCTGATTGACCAATAAACCTCCTTCTTCGTAGCCCACATATCCCGGAGGCGCTCCGTAAAGCAAAGCCACCGAGTGTTCTTCCTTAAATTCCGACATATCGAAACGTATCATGGCCGATTCGTCCTGAAATAAAAATTCAGCCAATGCCTTAGCCAGTTCTGTTTTTCCGGTACCGGTTGGTCCGAGGAAGAAGAATGAGCCCATCGGTTGTCCTTTTTTATTCAGTCCTGAACGTGATTCGAAGACAGCATCGAGAATGATCTTGATGGCATGGTCTTGTCCGACGACACGTTTTTTGAGAATGGCTTCGGCATTAACTAACTTGTCACGTTCTTTGGATTGGATTTTTCCGAGCGGGATGCCTGTTTGTTTGGCAATGACGGCATAGAGGTCGGAACTTTCGACATCCAAACGTTTTTCNGCTGCCAATTCGGCTAATTTATCCAACACACTATGCAGGTAATCGAATCGTTCGGCACATGAATTAATCTTCGTGAAATCGACGTCGTCTTCCAATTGGGCGATAAGCAGGCAACTGATTTTATGAAATACCTCATAATGAATCCAACTNAGAGCAGTCATCCGTTCTTCTTCACTCATATTATCCGAGTTATTCTGTAAGTCATCCAATTTTTCCTGAATAGATTGAATGTCCTTTTGCGACATGCTGTTCATGGTCCGAATCATCGCCATGGTACGGTCGATCAGGTCGAATCCGGAATCGGGAAGTGATTTTTCATTCAAATAGCGTTTGGCTAACCGAATGGCGTCTTTCAGAATCGTATCGGAGATAGTCAGTTCATGGTATTTCTCAAACAAATTGACCGATCCTTTTAAAATGCGGAAGCAATGGTCGGCATTCGGTTCTTCGATTGTGATCTTATCAAACTTGCGGACAAATTCCTTGTCGGTTTCAATATTTTTGGTGTAACCGTCAATGGATGCCGTACATAACAATTGGATGCCGCCTTTGCTCAGCGCCTGTTTCAGGATATTGGAAGCGCCGAACATGGCGCCATGTTTATCAAATAGTTTGTCGACCGATTCGATGACCAAAATGACATTTTCGCTGTTTTGCAGTTCGTCGATGATACTCTTGAAACGGTCTTCCGTCTCGCCCTTATAATTCGAATCGGCTGCTATCGCTCCCAGATCAATTTCATAAACGGTCGCTTCGCCAAGAAAATCAGGCGCTTCTGCCGAATGGATGCGTTGTATGAAACCGTTGATCAATGCTGTTTTACCTACGCCCGATTCGCCTGTTATCAACAGGTTGGGTTTGGTTTTGCGTCCCAGCACTTCGAAAATGATGGCAATCTCGCTTTCAAAACCGATGACAGGATCAATTTCGCCTGCATCGGCCTGTTCGTTTTTGTTGATACAATACTTCTGAAGGGCTTTAGACGAACCCGGCGAACTGCTTCCGGCGCTCTTGCCCGGACTTACCGAACTGCCTTTTTTCGGTTTTGCGGCAGATGCCCCGACGCCTTCAATAATCTCTTGCGTCGTCAGCGGCATCGTTTTCAATTGCTCGTATGAAAAACCTACGCCCGGTGTCGTCAATGAAGCCAACAGGCAGACAGGCGTCAGTTCGTCGAGATCGAACCTGATTTTATAACTTACCGCTTCCCGTAAGATAGCATGTGAAGTGTCATCAAAATAAATATCGTCTGTCTTTTTATTCGTTTTCGGATAAAAACTGATTTGGATATCCGCCCATTCCAACAGATAATAATAATCCTTGTCGATCTGTTCGATAAACGGAATCAATCCGACATCCTTATGTAACAATCCCTTTAATAAATGCGCTGGCATAATGGATTCGTTCATTGATTCCTTTGCGTATTCACGCGCGAAATAAATCGCGTCTTTTAACTCGTCCGACATATTGTCCGAAGAGATTTTCAGTTCTTCAATTGCGTTGTTGTAACTCATATATATATTAATGTATAAGATTATCAGAAACAAATACCGATTCCCCCCACATGCCTTATTTTTTCGATATGATCCTGGAAGTCGCTATCCAAAGCAAATCGGTACTGGAATGTATAACGCAGAGCGATAGGACCAATTTTGAACAATATTCCTGCTTCGGGGGAAACAGCATGGTAAAGCGTAAACTGCGGGTCGTCATTCTCATAGTTGTCCCATTTGCCTACTCCCGTATAACCTAATCCGGCAAAAAAACCTATTTCTTTGATTACCATCCGGTTCCATCCGAAGGACAAATCAACTTCAGCCTTTTGATTCGGATCGTCTTTTTTCCTGATGGCCTGGAATAAAGCGGGATTAAACCGGAGGGAAATATAGGTAGAAAATTTATCTTGTGTATATCTGCCGTAGGATAAACCGATAGGTGTGTTTGCCGCAATCTCATACAAAACAACTTGCGCCTTTTGCCGACGGTCGGAAAGGTATCGCCGCAATTCCAACAGCCTTAAATTGGCCTCCCTGTTATTACTGCACGACAATTCCAACACTTTTTCATACAATGGTTCCGCTTCTTTGTACTTACTTTGATAAAAATAACTTTCGGCTTCAGAGAAATAGTTGGTACATAGTTCATTGATTTTTGCCTGAACCTCTGTTCTGCGGGCGACGGCATACGCATCCGAACTGTTATAGCCGATCACTTTTTGATACGCATTGTACGCCTCATCGTATTGTTGCTGATCAAAAAAGGAATCGCCTCTGGTGCGTAAAATAAGAATCGAATCAATAGCTTCCAATATATAGGTCACATTCGAACTTTCCTGATAATCTGTACATTCCTGTGCCAATTTGAATCTTTCTTTCGCTTCATTGTAAGATGAATTTCTGAACAGTTCGGTTGCTGTATTAAAATTCTCGTAGAAACATCCGACGCCGACCGTAGCGTTTGGATCGTATATTTCATACGATTTCGATTCGCTCGGCTGTAAATCAATTTTTATTTTGAGCGGTAAGAACCCGGGAGCAAGCACTTCCAACACCCTGCCGTCGTAGTTGGCACCCTTGAATCGTCCAACCGTAAAACGGATATAATAATAGACGAGTCCGCCCCGTTCTTCCTTATTATACACATCGACAGTCCGATCCACATTCGATTCGAAACTAAGAGATAACGTATTTGTACAAAAAACAGTAATTCCTGCCTGCGCTCCGCCTGCATTGATGACTTCTGTATCTTTATCGCTGAATACGCTTAGCGCTTGGGTTTGATCTCTATAATCAAGCACCCGTTGCGAAAAGCCAGTATAATAAAAGCCCCAAACCCCCAGTGCAATAATAATTATCTTTTTCATATGTATTTATTGTTCAATGTTCAAAATTTATCGTTTAAATTAATTTTCAATTGTTAAAGGTTTTGAATATTAAAATCATTAAGATTAAATAATTCATCTTTGTCTAATTGTTTCCCATTATAGCTGTCGGGTTGCCATGTTCTGACATGAATCATGGGTTGCAGTTCGTTTTTAAAATCAACCATCAGGAAAAGGTACCCCGTATCGTTATAGGTACTTGAACCCCATTTTTGTTTGAGCGTAACGCCGTACAGGTAATCATTTTTCGGATGCCTTACGACGTCTATATCTTCAAACTGGACATCTATATATTTGTTCCTTTGAAACGTGTTCTTCAGGTTGGATATGTATTCTTTCTTGGTTGAAGTCACATACGTAATTTTTTCCGTCCCCAGCAACGTGTTAATTGCCATGTCCTTACTTGGCGCTATTTTGACCACTTTTCCTGTAATAATGAGCGCCTGCTCGCTAAAAACCGACTCAATGTATTTGATATCCTTAATATTATAAGAGGTACGGAAGTTTTCAACAAAATCCATGATGACTTGCCTGCGGTTAAAATCCTCGATTGTGATAAAGTCCTCCATGATTTCCCGGTAGCGTGTTTCTTCGACGGAAATAGCGATATTGTCAATCTCGCCTGCATTCGTATAATTGATGACGATTTCCTGTTCCTGCTGATCTTCGGGCGCTCCGGGTATATTGACGGGAATATTGCGAACCTGATAACCGCCGCTTGCCTTTTTCAGGCATTTCTCGCTGATATACGTTTTGGAACAATACATCGGTGTCGTTTCCCAAAACGATAAAATCGATTTCTCTGAATTTTTTGCAATTGTCTTCGAAGGGAAATTCGGCTTTTTGTTTTTCAGGATGGCTTCATTACACGCATTCAGAAACGCCATCGTATTGTTTTCTACGATCACCATCAAGTTTTGATCTTCCATCCCGTCTTGCACAGCGAACCAGATTTTCTCTGATTGTGCAGATACATTTCCAGTTACATTGCACAAGAATATGAAAAAAAATAAATAAACAATTTGTCTCATAATGTTTCTCTCTTTTTTTATTTAATCATTTGAACTACTATTCATTATATCTCTAACAATACTATTGATATTGTGCTGTGGAATATTTGAACGAAAAGAAGCCGTTAAAACTCCGTTTTCAGTAAAAATGTCTTCCTTTTTTGTGCTGATTACAAGCAAATGAATATAATTATACAATTTGTTTTGAAAGATAACGGTTGCATTGATCACATCAGGCTCTTTTTGATATGACGCGGCATAGACTTTGAAATCCTGTTTAAAAAAACAGATGAAATCATTCAGTTTCATTTCAAATTCAGGATTGTAATTCCCATACATGGAATGGGTGATTTGAATGTTCAACGCATTATTTTCAAAGTCACCCAAGAATAGATTAGATAACGATTCTTTTGGATAATTTTCATGAAAGATCAATTCATATCCATTGGCGGCTTTCTGATAGTACGTGTTCTCATTGATTATATCCAATATAAACGATTCACCCTGTCGTATAAAGACTGTCCCATCATTTGAAATTAATTCGGCATCATCAAACATGTATTTCGTTGGGGTCGACAGATTCGTGCAATTCGTCTCTTTCAATTGATCATATAAAACATTATCAGCCTCTAATTTATTGGTGCCTGTGATCAATTCGCGGTTTAACGGAAATTGAATGGAAAATAAATTTTGCAGCCCGTATTCCCAGACAGCCGTATACGATTTGTCGTCTTTTGAAAGCGTAAAGTATACAGGGTCTTCGATTTCGTTTAAGATAGCGGGAATCGAATTGACATTACTTTCTCCGAATTTTCTTCCGTTTCTCTGGACTAAAATACCATAATGATCGAGCACAGAGATAATGTCATCCTGATCGGAGACCAATGATAATTCCAATAATAAACGTTCCACAAAGTTACACACTGGTTTATTGAGGATTTCTTTAATCTCTTTACTAAACATGGATATACCCAAATGCGAAACCTGATGTTTTTCATTGTATTGAATTACCAATGACTTGTTGGCACAAATCTCATGGCAAATTATCATCGTATCCCGGTCGATCAGGTATTTTTCAGGCAATAGAGAGGCGACATCCTCCAACTTTTTCGTTGAAAAGGCGATGTCTCCATCGTGCTGATGTGCGAACATGCCGGGGATATACAGATTAATTGTCAATAGTATAAACAACAGTTTCATGTGTATTTTATTTTGCTGCAAATTTAATATTAAATTTTGAAAAAAATTTTTATCAACTAAAAAAAATGAGAATTCGTGCTGATTTTTTTGTAATGAATGAGCGCCAGAATATTTTCCATTTTCATTTCTCCTTTTTTATTGATGTTTTTACTCCTTATTTTTCTGCAAAGTTAGCACCTTTCAAAATATTCTGCAATCATATAATTATATGATTTTTTACACTCAGGGACATCGTGTGAATTAGGATCAAAAAGAAGTCTTCACCAAAATACATATAATTAAATATAGCGAGCTATGTTAAAATTATTCACTAAAACCTTGTTTTTGATGTGTTTTCAGCAAAAAATAACGTTACAAAAAAATCGAAACCAATCGCTCTCGCATCGCTATGATGACGGCCTCGGACTTGGAGTTCACATGCAGTTTTTTGTAGAGGTTGTTGATGTGGCTATACACTGTTCCTATACTGATAAAGCAAGCGTCGGCTACCATTTTATAACTGTCTCCCATGACAAGGCGTTTGAGGATTTCGGTTTCGCGCTGGGACAGTTGATAGGCTTCCTTTTTCCCGGAATTGACTGGTTTGGTGAAATATTCGAGCACCTTGCGCGCGACGCCGCTGCTGATAGGCGAACCGCCCCGGTAGAGTTCTTCGATGGCGTCGATGATTTGTGCAGAAGGCGTTTTTTTCAGTAGATAGCCGGTAGCGCCGGCACAAAGGGCGTCAAAAATCTTGTCTCTGTCTTCAAAGACTGTGAGCATCATTATGTTGATGTCCGGAAACTCATTTTTCACCAACCGTGTCGCTTCGATTCCCGATAGTTCGGGCATATCAATATCCATCAGAATGATATCGGGAGAGTTTTCCCGGCATTGAGACAGAATATGGACGGCGGAAGGTGAAGCTGAACACAATTCAAACCCTTCTGTTCCGCGAATCAGGTATGACAAACTTTCCAGCAACGCGATATTATCTTCATATACGGATAATTTTATAGCCATTATATTATTTATTTCTCTGATTTTACTTACTCACAACAAGTTTACTGCCGGCAACAACGCCGTTGTTTGTTACTTGAACGATGTAAACTCCGTTGGCAAAATTGGCAGTACTGATGGTTGTCTGTTCGCTTTGGATGACCGAACTGTACACATTTTTGCCTGTGAGGTCGATAATGTTTACACTTGCACCGATTGGCAAATGACCGATGGTGAAACTTTCTTTGGCAGGATTCGGATACATTGTACACTGAATCTGCGTGACGCCTTCATTGCCTGTGCCTGCGCTCTTGCTTGCCTCGGTAGTGTTTCCGTAGAAACCCATGTTCGCACGTCCGCCGTTCGGAGCAGGTTCGCTAGCATAAGCAGCAGACGGATTGCCGGCATCAATGGCAGGACTGTCAGCACTGTCGTTGACCCATTGTCCGTTCGCAGGGTTAAAACGTCCGTTTCTCGACTGGACGTGAAAATCGCCATTCGCGGCATTGGCAAACAGAGGATCGGACGAAATGTTGCCTGTACCTGCGTAACCTTGTTGTGTAAGCGTATAACCGACGGTCAGCCGTCCGCCGGAGACAACCTCGAAGTCTCTTCCGTTATTCCAAAAAATGCTGTTTTCAACATTCGCATAACTCCCCTCCACATACAGCGCTGCTTCGGGCGAATTGCTCGATACTGTGCAGTGGTTCATATACAAAACTGACGGATTGTTCGCCCAGTCGGCATCAACGTAAATTGCCGAACCGCCTTCGCGTGTCGTATTGTTGTAGAGTAATTCGTGTTCCATTCGCACTTTGGCTGCTTCGTCGACAAAAACAGCGCCACCGCGTGATGGTGCATAATTGTTGCGATAAATGTTGTACGACAAGGTAATCAACTTCGTGGTGTCGTAGTTGGTAATCAAAATTGCGCCACCCCAGCCGTAATTGTAGGATGCAGCAGCAATGTTTTTGTCAAAAATATTTCGGGTAACCGTTCCTGTTCCGGTGACGTAAACTCCGCCTGCATGGTCGTTGTAGCCTGTGTTGTTTTCGATACGGTTGTCGGAAATAAGGAAATTGGCAGGGTCGTCTGTTCGCCCAATGGCCGCGCCACGCCCCGACCGGTTGTTACGGATCACGTTGTTTTGAATTTTCACGTTGATTCCCTCCAAACTGATTCCGCCGCCATCCTGCTTGAGGTCCTGCGTTCCGTTGCTTTCGATGATATTGTTTTCAATCGTGATGTTGTCTAATAAGCCTGACCATCCACCCGAAAGTTCAATGCCACGCTGACCGTTACGAATGGTGAAACCACTGATTGTCAGCGTACCCGAAATTGCTTTCGCATCGTTGTATACCCAAATACACGGCGCTGCGCCTGTTCCCGTGATGATCGTTTCATTAGCCTGCGGATTAGCGGTATTATAATTGCCGTCACCGGCAAAACCGCCGAGCAACTGCACTTTTTTCTGTACAATCTGCACGGCTTCGGCGTATGTTCCCCGCGCAACTTTGATGATGTCACCGTTTGAGGCTGCGGTAACAGCTTCCTGAATGGTGCGGTAAGGGTTTGCCACACTGCCATTTCCGGTACCTGCCGCACTGCCGTCTACACAAATCTGGTTTTGGCTGAATGTTGCCAGGTAACAGCCGATAAAGATGAGGAATGAAATTATTTTTTTCATATTGATTGAGAATTAATTTTATTGTACTACTAATTTTTTCGTCCAGCCCGAACTTCCCGTGAGCATAATCATGGCGCCTTTCGGCTGATTAATTAAATAATTTATATGACCGGCCGGTTTGGGGAGATTGAATAATAATGATCCGGTTACGGAAAAGCCTTGTATTGTTTCAGCAACCTGATTTTGAACATATAAAATGCCATTGTTGATGGATGCGATCGTTTCCGATATAAGTACCGGAACATCAATATCTGTCGGACCATATTTTAAGGAAAATTGCATCCCCATGCCGGCACACTGTGTATTAGTTGGCAAATAATCGGCATTAAGTGACGGATTGACTTCAATCGAGCCGTTATCGCCGTCGATATGGGTTTTCCATGCAGCAAGTCCTGCACTGTTTAATGTGCTGCCCGGCCGGTTATCGGTAAAGGTAACGCTTTTTCCGGCAACGTAGTAGCAGTTATCATGCATCGTTGGTTTGCCGTCTAATCCGGGGATATCGCGGGATGGGTAAACGTCGCCTGCCTTGACATAACGAATATCTATCATTCGATTATTGTAGGTAGAAGGCTGACTTATAATATTATGATGAATGTTCGGACTGGTGTTTGGAGGACAGCCGGCAGGGTTGTTCCAATCCTGTGTTGCGATGCCAAAGTATATCGGGCTGTGATATTTCAGTACACCGGAAACGGCATTGACTATTGTGTTGTTGTAAACCTGTGCGTCCTTGGAAGCATATAACCCAATGCCCTCCCAACCCGCATCAATAATCAGGTTATTGCGTACAATACCCCGGATATTTTCATAATATTGCGGATTTTTCGAAGTATCAAAATATTGCGGACTGGTATCAAAACCAAGCATGATTCCGCCTGCGTTTGCCCGTTCAACAATGTTATTTTCAATGATTACATCAGTTGCTCCGCCTTTGGCATAAATTCCTGTGCTACAAATATCATGGATATAATTATTGTGAACGTGCATCTTGTCGCCGTTGACATTATCAATGCCTTCAGAATTATTTTCTCCCGTATTAAAGTCAGAACGATTGATAAATGTCCGCCCCGAATTATAAATTTCACAATAACGAATCGTAATGTTAGCGCAACCGGGTTTGACTTTAACCACATCGTCTTCGGAATCATGCAGAATACAATCCTCAATGATGATATTGGACGCTCCACTCCGATCAGCCTGCCCCCACTCCCATTTGGTATCACAACAAACGGCATAAAACCCTCCCTTTACTTCGACACTTTGTAATTTACAATCTGTTACAATACCATGTGTTATCTCATTTTCCGCGTAGAACATAACCGCCGAACGCTGATTGGATTGTTGATTATCGGTTGTCAGGTCAATAACCGCCCATTCGCCTTTGGCAGACTTGATCGTGATATTTGATTTTGTAACACGGACATCACGTCTTTCCTGATACGTGCCGCCGCGCAAGATGATTGTGGCGCCGGGTTGAGCCGCTGCTAAAGCAGTATTGATACTCTTATAAGGCGCTTCTTTAGAGCCATTCGCCGAATTGTCATTGCCGTTTGGCGAAACATAGATACCATTTGCAGGGTCATTTCCGCCTGTATATGCGCGTGGCCCGACATTGCTGGAAAGTGTCTGTGCAGACAATCCCTCCTCCCTGCTGCATCCAACGATCAGCAGGCACATTAATACGTTTAAAAAATGTTTCATAACGATTATCATTATAGTTTCATTTTTATAATAAACTGGCAGTAAAAACGATGTCACTTTCGTATTTGATATTGATCAACGTTCCTGCCGGGGCGTCGGACTTTCCGGCTACGGTAACCTGAATGGTCTTGACGGAAAGCAGCTTCATCATGAATGCAGTCGTGTAGGCATTCATGTTCGAAGGCGCAGCGAATGTGCTGCCCATTGTATAGGACGGAATCTCCAATTCGCCTGCAACACCTGCGGCAGTAACCTTCAGGTCTGTGATGGTGTACGTGCCCGCCGGACTGGCTGTAATGGTTATTAATGAACTGTTCACCGCTATCTTGCTGATTTTGCCGGCATATTCAATAATGTCATTGTTTCCCATTTCGGAAATGTCTACTGGCCGGGTAACGGTAAAGGAGGTCGTCTCGCCAGCTCTTGTCGTTACGGCAGGGTTACCGCTCAGCATTGTTATGTCGTCCTGGGCTGTCGCCGCAAAGTCGAATGTGATGTGGTTCACTGTAAAGTCGCGTGAAGTGGCGTCTTTAATCTTGTCGCATCCAATCAGAAGCATCATTGCTAAGGCAATCATCAAAAATAAAATTTTTTTCATTGTTTTTATAAAGTTAATTCGTTAATATTGTTTAATGTAATCCTAACAGGATTTTAAACCCTGTTAGGGTTGGGTTTATAATTTTTGATTCTTAATTGTAAGGGTGGACACGCAGGTCACGCCCCTACAATTCCCATAAACAGATGTTCCTGTTGCATTGAGTATGCCGTCGATATTCAATGTTTGAATCACGCCGCAAAAATATACTAAAAAATAACGTCCGTCAATCATATATTTATATGATTTTCGTGGGTAGCGTAATTGTTGTGCCTTTCCCTTTTTCAGAATATAAAAACAAATCGCATCCGATTTGAGCGGCGCGACGTTTGATATTGAGTAATCCGTTACGCGACGTCAGCAATGAGGTATCAAATCCGAAACCGTCATCCTGTATGGAAATTTCCAACGCAGGATTTTTCACAAAAGCAACCGAGAGTGTTTGGCAACCGGAATGTTTCACCGCATTATTTACAGCCTCTTTGACGATAAGGAAAATATTGCGCCTCTCCTCCATTCCCAATTTCATGGCATAGATGGCTTCGTCTACCTGCATCGTGAACGTTATATTTTTCGATTCGCATAAAGGGATAGCATACTCGCGCAAACGAACCGTCAGATTGGATAAGGAATCGTTCTTCGGATTGACCGACCATATAATGTCGTCCATCGAGTTGAGTACGTCGCGCGAATCAACGCCGATTTTACTCATCGCCCTGGCTAATTCTGACCCGGGGTCCCTCCCTTTTGCCATTTCGCTAATCAATGAGATACTGCTCAACGTTGATCCTATATCATCGTGCAGGTCCGAGGCAATGCGCATCCGCATCCGCTCCATTTTGATTATTTGATTTATCCTGTATTTGTAGAGAGCGTAGAGCAGGGAGGCTATTCCGATGGTAATGAGCAAATAAAACCATATCGTCTGGTAATAGGGCGGACGGATGCGAAAGGTAAGCGACGTTGCATCGCCAACTGCTGCCGGGGCGCCAACCATGGCAGCACGTACTTTAAACGTATAACGACCTGGTCGCAACGAAGCATACTCCACAAATCCTCTCTCCGACAAGACGCTCCAATCATTGTCGGCGCCTTCTAATTGATACTGGTATCTGACGTCGTTGACATTTTTGAACGTAATGGCTGAAAAATCAATCGTCAGGTTGTTTTGAGTGTGTGTGAGGCTGATTTTGTCTGTTTGAGCAGAAATTTTTGAATCGGTTACGCCATTGATCAATAAATTGGTAATAAATACGTTGGGCGGGTCTTTGGGTTTATCTTTAAACAGTTGATTTTGTGTGATAAATACACCTTCTTCGGTTAAAAGGTAAAATCTGTCGCCCATTTGCAGCGGCCATAAACCCTTTCCTTCAATTCCTTCATTCATATCCAACTTATCAATCGTTTCAACTCCTGTACTGTCTTTTTTCAGGATATTAATCCCTTTTTCTGTTAGCAACCAGATTCTTCCTTCCTCATCACAGGTAATGTTTTCCACAACGTTACTTAATAGACCGGTTGCAGTAGAATATAAACGGGAAGAAACCACGCCACTACTGTCTAAAGTAAGTTTATAAACACCTGTATATAAAGTTGAAAACCAGAGATTCCCTTCTTTGTCGAAATCCATGGATGCAATCCAGGCCGTTACAAAAGCGGAATCGGCATCAAGGGATTTGAAAGCCGTAATGTTATCGAATAAAAGCGTATTTTTATCGGGACGGGACAGGACGCCGCGGTAAAGTCCGTCGGAGTAGTCGCCATACCAGTAGTATCCATACTTGTCTTGCAGCATNTTAGTGGGTCTCATCGATATGGAATCGGGATGGTTGAACGTTACAGGAAGCAATTGCCGGTTGGAGTAATTATAAATTTTATTTTCGGTACCAATCCATATACCCGTTGTATCCATAAAAAGTGAACGCAGCAACGTAATGTTATTGGACGGATAATCGGCTATTTTATTCATTTTCCTGAAATCAGGCGCCCCTCTCGTTATTGGAATTTGATAAAGTCCTGAATGATTGGATATAATCATTTCTGAATGGAATATACCCATATTTACAATTCCAGATTTTTCGATGGGAGAACCTGACAGATTAACAGGAATCAACCGGTCATCCTGTAAAAGATGCAACTCACTCCAGCCGGGTAACCAAATTTGATTCAACGTATCTGACAGGATGGCGAGAGCGCCTGTATACCTGATCCCATTTTGAGCAATCGCATAATTGTCAAAATTTTCAATCATGCTGATTCCGTTATGGGTTCCAAACCAATAATTACCTTCGCTGTCCTGTATGATACATTCTACGTGAGAAGAGACTAATCCGTTGTTTTGCGTGATATGTAAAGTAATACTGTCGCCTTTTGTCCGGAAAACGCCGTAAGTAGATGTTGGAATCCAGAGATTCTGCGCTTTGTCGAAATAAATATGATTGATAAAAACATCTTTCATTAGTGTAAAAGGCTGTTCGACAACATAATTGCTGTCCCAATGGGAAGAGTCGCGCCACTTCACCCTGTAATATCCCTGCGTTGTGGCAACATGCAGCGTACCTTCCTCGTCAAAAAGTATTTTAATGATTAATTTATCTTGGAATTCGGGTAAAAAAACAGGCTCATACCCCGTTTCGGAAAGTAACATGACACCCAGCCCAAAACCTCCTCCAAACCAGATACGATGCGCGGAATCCATTTCTAATGTTGCAAATAACAGTCCATCGTAACCCAAATCATATAACAGTTGCAACGAATCCGCCGTTAACAGATAAAGGCAAGTGGATTCACTGACTAAAATCCTTCCGTCAGGACAATATTTCACTGAATTGAAAACACTTGACCTAAGTTCAACGTAACCTTTCTTTAAATATTTTTTAAACCGTCCGTCATCCTGCTGCACAAACACGCCTTGCATCAAACTGGTGGAAATAATATTTCCGTCCGGCGTCGTTTCAATATATTCAACAAATGCCGAATTGTCATAAATCTCAGGTATAACTTTGTGAAAGAATGATTTGCCGTCAAAACGGGTCAATCCTAAATCGGAACCTATCCAGATGTATCCGTTTTTGTCCTGCGCCATCGTCCAAACGATATTATGAAGTAATCCGTTTTGGGTGGTATAATTCTTAAAGAGAAAATATTTGCCGGGCGAGGTTTCAGACATCTGAGCAAGCACCGGCAGACTACTTGATACCAAAAACAGTAAACAAATGAATTTAAATAGGCTATCCGCAGATAGTTTTGTCGGATTCATGCTGTGTTCTCTTATCATTTCGTTTACGATATCAGATTGTATCAATTTGATCACAAAGGTAATTCAAAAAATTGAAATAATACAGTTAAATATTCAACAAACTTAGTAGTTTCACATACTGTGAAAAATCCGGGATAATGATATCAGCGCCGGCTTTAATCAAACGGGTACGTTTGGAAGGATTCAAGCCATAGCGTCGCAATTCGTTGGTAGCCAACCCAACGGTCAAACCTCCCCGTTTGCGTGTTTCCCTTATTTCGACAGGGCCATCGCCAAAAGTAATGACCTGGTTAGAGCCGTCCTGCCCGATTTCTTCCATAATACGGTTTAGTACAATCCGTTTGGCTTCGATGGATACATCGTTTACCGAACCATAGATGCGCCCTTCAAAAAGATGCGCATACCCCATCGTGCGGGCTTCTTCTATTACATCTTTTTCGTCCGATCCGCTGGCTAAATAGAGTTGAATACCGGCATCTGCCAATTTTTGCATAAAAGGAACGGCATTTTTGATGGTCAAATCATCTAACGACAACTCTCCATTGATGTATTTGCGCTCCCTGCTTCCGACCATTTTCAATAAACTGTCGTAATAAACCGCTTTGTATCCAAACTCGTCAAGCATTTCTTTTTCAGGAACATAGCCAAACTCACGGACTATATCCACCAAACCTTTCATCTGGACAAGCGTTTGTATTCCGGTCGTCTTGTCAATAAATTCCAACACCCGTTCTTCCACTTTCCGGTAGATATCAATTCCGGCATCTCTGTATTTTTCGCCCAGAACGGACTTAATCATCACCGGAGCCATGATATGTTCCCATCCTTCACGGAGGGTGGATATGGTTCCGTCGTGGTCGAAAATGGCATATTTGATATTCAGGTTTTCTTTCCATGGATTGATGATTTCTATTTCACTGTCAGGCAAACAGGTGGCTTGTCGTATATTTTCGGCTAAATCGGGCGCATAGATATAGTCGGGGTTCACGCCGATGTCCATTATTTCTTCAGGTGTTGCCGTTCCTGTCTGAAACAGTTTCTGAACAGTCACCCCTGCCACATACGAACCCAAGGTAGCGGCTGTTTTCATCGAACGTCCGGCTGCCATTGCAGCTGCAACCCCGGCTAAATAACTGTCGCCGGCGCCAACAGTATCGACACGCGACAGAATCATCAACCCCGGAATCTCTTCAATACCTTGTTCATCAATCACGAATGAACCGCTACTTCCACGCGTCACAAACAATGGCTTCCCAAATCGTTTGAAAAGCATTTCGGCAGCATGGCAAACTTCATTATATGAGACCGCTTCTGTCGTATCGCTTTTCATACCGCAAAGGATAGCGGCTTCCGAATCGTTCATCTTACGCAATGATCCTTCGTATTGTTCATTGTAATGACGGCTGTCGGC
>JGI24702J35022_10001148_pt1 | contig 16450 bp, 15 predicted proteins | sample TergutTh196P4_FD_35022 | JGI IMG/M metagenome (IMG submission 35022)
TTCGCAGGTAATCCGCAAGCAGGCGCCCCGCAAGAAAAGATGGAACTATAATTTGAAAGCGGTTTATGTAGTATCCATCCTTAACTTTATCACGTTCAAAGAAAATAGCGCAAAAAATGATGTTATCGAAAGGGTCAGTCTTTATCGTGAGAAGGCTCAAAAGCGGTTTTCGGAAAAGTTAAAGTTCATTTTTATAGAATTGCCCAAGTTCGAAAAACAAGTGAGCGAGTTAAAGAACAACATGGACACTTGGCTGTTCTTGTTGAAGAACACATTTGAATTGAAGAGACGTCCAAAGCAGATAAAGGGCAAAATATTCAAGTTATTTTTAGAGATTGCAGAAATAAAACGTTTAACACCCGAAGAAATGGAAACGTATAAAAAAGTTTGGAAAACAATTATTATGTTCGCGACATTGCAAATTTTGCAAGAAAGGAAGGAAGAAAGGAAGGAAGAATTGAAGGAAGAATTGAAGGAAGACAGGAAGGAAGAATGGAAGGAAGAATGGAAGGAAGTCTAAAAGTTGCCACAAAATTACTTCTAAACGGTACGCCGATTGAAGAAGTAATGTACCTGACCGAACTTACAAAAGAGAAGGTGTTGGAAGTAATAGATAAACTTCCTAAATCCTAAATCGTAGGACTGAGGACTGAAAATTTCACCCCATGCCGCCCGTATCTTTCCCGTCATTGGTAGAGTCCGATGAAAGCATCAAACAGGCATAAATGACTGTACTGGGTACGCGGACGTCCCGTCCGCATGCAAAGCGAAAGAGCGGACGGGACGTCCGCGTACCCAGCATGTCATTGGTAGCTTGTGAAGCAATCCAAGGAGCAAAGTGCAAATCAGGAATTAGGAATCAGGAATCAGGACTCTGGTGCTTATAGAGTTGAAAGGATACCGTTTGTATCGCTCTTAAGGATACCGGCAAAACACTTGTAACTATTTCGGCAAACATACCAAAGCAGATAAAGGGCAAAATATTCAAGTTATTTTTAGAGATTGCAGAAATAAAACGTTTAACACCCGAAGAAATGGAAACGTATAAAAAAAGTTTGGAAAACAATTATTATGTTCGCGACATTGCAAATTTTGCAAGAAAAGAAGGAAGAATTGAAGGAAGAATTGAAGTTGCCACAAAATTACTTCTAAACGGTACGCCGATTGAAGAAGTAATGTACCTGACCGAACTTTCAAAAGAGAAGGTGTTGGAAGTAAGAAGTAAGAAGTAAAAGATAAACTTCCTAAATCCTAAATCGTAGGATTGAGGACTGAAAATTAAAAAAACTGCGACAACTAGTAACTAGTCGCAGTTTTTTATCTAAAAGTGAAAAATTAGCTTCTGCAAAAAAACAAAAGCACGAAAAGAAAAAAGAAAAACTTTCCTCGTGCTTTCGTCATTTAAAAATTCTTGACAATTGATGTCAGAAGTCAGAAGTTATAAACAACCCCTATCGAGGCCGCAGAGATACCATTTAAACTTTTTTCAGATTTAGACTCATCGAACCCGGCATTAACCAAATCTAAGCTCAAATTCAAAAAGGCGGAAAATTTATCTGACAATCTGAATGTGTTCAACAGTCCGCCGCCAAACAAGAAAGAAGAGGCATTTTCAGCATTCGATTTTACTGAGTTTTTTACATTAAAAGCTTGTGCGCCTCCTATGCCAGCATAGGGTATCAGGTTATAAAAATTGTCGGGAGAGTACGGACGGAGTAAGTTAGTCAAGTCAAACATGACATCCACCCTTCCTAAAAAGTAATTTTCCTCCTCCTTGATAGTCATTTTTTGAAAATAAGGTGTCACTTTTCCTGCCTCTAATACAATACGAGCGGCTAAATACTGGTTGAACCATTTACCTACAAATACATTACCTCCAAACGTAGGTTTTTTCCATACTTCGAAATCTTTTCCGTTTTCATTGAGAAACACATTTCCTTTGATACCAACACCCAGAAAGAAATTCTTTCTCTCTGCGTCCTCATTCGTAGATGTTCCTTGATTATTCTGTGCTGAAACAGAAAAAAGAAACAAAAAATTTAAAACTAACAATAAAATTTTCTTTTCCATACATTCTTAATTATTAATAAATTACTTAACATTATATAAAGTCTCTTTTCGCATTTATTCAGCAAAGGTAAGAATTTTTTCGATAACAGACAAAAAAAACTTTTTTTTTGTCGCGATTCGTGTTAATTCGTGTAATTAGTGGACAATATCAAGTTCCTCAAACTCCGAGTTATTACTGATAAATTCGGGAACGATTTCTTTCATGACTTTCACGATATCCATTTCTTCTTCAGTTTTGGCGGCTTGCAGCAGTTTTTCTAACCACGCGCATACTTGCCTGTAATTATATTCACGCACGTTGCCGATCATTATTTTCTTGTTCTGTGATGTCTCTGCTATTTCTTTGTCATACATCAATTCTTCCTGCAACTTCTCGCCCGGACGCAAACCTGTATATACGATGTCGATATCTTTGTAAGGTTCCAATCCCGACAGACGGATCATCTCCTCTGCCATGTCTTTTATTTTGACCGATTCGCCCATGTCAAAGACGAAAACCTCGCCACCTTTTCCCAGCATACCGGCTTCCAATACTAAGCTACAGGCTTCGGGAATAGTCATAAAATAGCGTATGATATCAGGATGAGTTACCGTGATAGGCCCGCCTTCCATTATCTGCCGTGCAAAGCGCGTGATGACAGATCCGTTAGACCCTAACACATTACCGAAACGGGTAGTGATAAAACGCTGTTGCAGGGCGGAAATGTTCTTGCTATATTTCAAAGCTGTTGACAGGCTTTGCACATACATCTCTGCAATACGTTTCGAGGCGCCCATCACATTACCCGGATTCACCGCTTTATCCGTTGAGATCATCACGAAACACTCCGCATAATAGGCGACAGCAAGGTCGGCCACATTTTTCGTCCCAAACACATTGGTAAATATGGCTTCACGCGGATGCTGTTCCATCAACGGCACATGTTTATATGCGGCGGCATGAAAAACATAGTCAGGCAAGTATTTTTCAAAAATACGCTTCATCGTATTCTTGTGTCGTACATCTGCCACTAATGGGGTAAAAGGTGTTTTCGTGTTTTCACTCAGTTCTAATGTGAGCTGATATAAGGGCGATTCGGCGCAATCTACTAATAGTAAACGGTGTAAATCAAACTGACATAGTTGGCGCACGATCTCACTGCCTATAGAGCCTGCCGCACCCGTCACTAATACTGTTTTGCCTTTCATATTACCGTTAATCTTCGTCAGATCGGTTTTTATAGGATTTCGACCGAGCAGGTCTTCGATATCAATTTTCTGTATCTTCCGTATATCTTTCAGGTTCTCAATAGAAGGCATGGACAGCAGTTCTATTTTACGTTCAGTGAAACGTCTGAACAGCGCTTTTTTCTTTTCCGACTGAAGGTCTTCCTTATGTACTAAGATGGCTCTTATCCCTTTACTTGCTATGACCGTATTCAAAGCATCATCCGGCGAATACACGCGGCTTCCTAACAGTCTGAAACGGCTTGGAAGACGGTTAGGCGCAATAAATCCGGCAATCGAATAGGGGAACTTATCATCTACGCGAATCATTTTAGCTACCCCAATATGCACAGCTTCTATCCCAAATATCAACAAAGGAATCCGTTTCTCATTTACGCCATTTCGCAGCGTATATTCATAGATAACACGAACAAATATTCTGAAAAAGAGGATACTGCATACCGACAGCAGAAAAGCGATAATCATTCCTACCTCCGAATATTGCGAATAAAGCGTTACGCCGGGTAGTATCCAGAGCAGCGTTTGCAAGAATGCAAAAGTACAAAACAGCGACAGGAATATCCGCATGATATTCCGGAACGACGAAAACCGTACAAATTCCGAATAAGTATTAAAGACGAGGAAGAACACACCCGAAGTAACAGCGCATGACAGCCATTTCATAAAAAACCTGTCAAACGCCGCAAAATCTTTCAATAGCGCATAACGGATATAATAGGCAAAAAGTACGGAAAGTAATACAAATAATATATCTATTATAAGTATCAGTTTTTCAGGCAAGAAAGGAAATTTTTTCAATCTATCGAGGATAGCAGGTAAATATTTATCTATCACCCTTTTCAATCGTTGCTTTTTCATATTTTAATAACAATTCAATCCATTCACATCCATATAGTAATTTCGGTGTAAAAAATACTGGGTACGCGGACGTCCCGTCCGCACTTTACAGGCGTCTCGCCTGTGAACATTTCAGAATAGTAATTTTAAGCGATTATATAAACATTTCAAAAATCCACAACCAACCCAATTGAAGCTGACGCTATACCATTGAGCTTTCTATTGTCTTTATATCCATCGAAGTTAGCATCAACAAAATCAAATCCAAAATTAATGTAGGTAGATAAGTTCTGAGACATTCTGAATGAGTTCATAATCCCTACTCCGAAAAAGAAAGAAGAGGATCTCACAGCATTATCCGGTCTGTTTTCTGCATTATAAACATAAGCGCCGCTAAAGCCAGCATAAGGAATAAAACTGTAAATCTTATCTCTTGAATAACCGTATATACTACTGGTCATATCAATCAATAAATCCAACCGACCTAATGCATAACTCTCCTCAACCATTCTTGTTGTGTTTTGAAAATATGGATGTATTCTTCCTCCTTCGAATAAAAGGCGTCCGCCAAAAATCTGGCTAAACCAATATCCTGTAAATACATTTATACCTAATGTAGGTTTTTTCCATACCTCTACATCGTTAGCGCTATTGTTGTTAACATAAACATTTCCTTTAAATCCAAAGCCAAGGAAAAAATTCTTACTAACAACATCATTATAAAAAAATACTTCCTGATATCGCTGCGCCGACAGCGAAAAAAGAAGCCCCCAAGCAAAAACTATAAGCAAAAATCCTTTTCTCATATTGTGTATCAATTAATTATTAGAAACTATTTACTTTTCAAATAACGCTGCAAATATACAAATTATTCTTGAATACTACTTGTATAGGCAACAAATATGCAGATTACAGGCATTTTATCTGCCATAAACCGTATTTTCTCAATCATACTTTATGAAAAAGTATTTTAATTGTTTCCTACACTGGTATTGTTGTCTTTTAGGGAATTAATCTTTTTATTTGCCTCATTTTTATAGGTACCTTTAGTAGTATTATTTAAATATTTCTGATAGGCTTCTTCTGTATTTGTTTGTATTGCAGTTTTCCATAAATCTTCTTCTGCCTTATCATTAAGAGCTTTTAATCCTTCGGCAAGCAACGCATCAACTCCCGTTTTTGCATATTCATTATATGATTTCCAATTTTCAAGCACTTTTTCTGCCGAAATTTTTCGTGGATTTGTTTCTACTATTTTAACAGAAATTTTAGTCAGACAAGCATTATCAGGCAAAATGATGAAATCTGTCCGATATTTATAGTCTTTCGACACATCTCTTTTCTTTCCGAACCTTAAGGAACGAATATTGACAGGTTCTATTGATTGAACGAACCTATTACCGTCTTTATCAATAAAAACAAATTCAAATACAATGGAATAATCGGGATGGTCGTTCTTGCACTTCTTGATTTTCGCTTTTGTATAGTTTAATTCGTAAGAATCAATATAATAAACCATTGCCCAAGAGATATTTGGGATTGAATACGCTTTAAAATCCATCTTCAATGCAATTTCTCCGTCTACGCTATCAACGTTGTTGCGCCAGATGCGTCTTTCGATAGAAAAATCGGGCATAGTATCACTACATGCATTCAAGTAACTTTTGCTATGGATATACTCGGCTTCAAATTTTCTGACGTTTTTTGCAAGTAACGAATCAATAAACTTAATACCCCCGTTCACTATTGCCGGTATCACAGCCGCCGCCGCCCCTACGATAGCAGGGGCAAGGCTAAGTTCCATACGGCCTTGACGATTGGTACTTTTGGGTATTGCGACACTGCTGACGGTAATATCTACAATGTCAAAATCTTCAGCAATGCAATTCATTTTTTTTCCGTTTGCATTATACGCCGATATTTGTGCATGCAAATTACTAAAAATAGTGATTAAAATTAAAAATATTATTAACTGTTTCATTTTATATGATATATTTAATTAATTAATTAATTAATTTATTAGATGATTTTATTACATCTACTACTATTAGAATATCACTATTTGTCAAGCAAGAACCCGAAGGCAGGCATAACCCACTGTTAAACAAGTATTCATTTGTGCCGTCAATATAGGCCGATGTATTCGTAAAGACCGGTTGTAGATGCATCGGTTTCCATAAGGGGCGTGTCTCAATATTATGGGCTTCCATTCTCAACCGCAGGTCTTCGCGTGTCAGACCGTATATTTGTGCGTCGACGAGGATACAAGTCAGCCAGAAATTAGAATCACATGTTGGACTAGGCGATTGCATAACTGTAATACCGGGTATTTCTTTCAGATGGTCGACATAGAGCCGATGTATTTCTCTACGTCGGGCAACATGATCATCCAAGACTAACATCTGCCCGCGTCCGATTCCTGCGCAAATATTGCTCATCCGGTAATTATACCCAATATTCGAATGTTGGTAATGAGGAGCGGGGTCACGCGCTTGTGTTGCATAAAACTTCGTTTGTTTAGCTTGTTCTTCTGTTCTGCACACCAAAGCGCCCCCGCCCGAAGTAGTGATTATTTTATTTCCGTTAAACGATAAAATGCCAAAATCGCCAAAAGAACCGCATTTCTTTCCGTTTAAAGACGATCCTAAAGCTTCTGCCGAATCCTCAACGACAGGAATTTCATATTTTTCAGCAATACGAATGATTTCCTCCATTTTTGCAGGCATACCATACAGGTGAACGACGATAATTGCTTTCGGCAACTTGCCAGTTTTATGTAATCTGTCCTGAATAGCTTCCTCCAGCAAAACCGGATTCATATTCCAAGTATCCGTTTCACTATCCACAAATACAGGTTTTGCGCCAAGATAAACAACCGGATTTGCTGAAGCCGCAAAAGTAAAACTCTGGCATATCACCTCATCACCCGCCTTCACACCCAATAAAATCAGTCCAAGATGAATAGCCGACGTACCTGAGCTTAATGCAACAACAAAGCGACCATCCCCTATATACTCCGATAAAGACTGCTCAAAAGCATCCACATTAGGTCCTAACGGTACAACCCAATTTGTATCAAAAGCCTCTTGAATAAAGTCAAGCTCCTGACCTCCCATGTGCGCAAGCGAAAGATAGATACGTGGATTCATTAATTAAGATGAAATAATCATTGATTAATAAATGACATTATCTTATCGGCAACTTCGCTGATACTTAGAGAATCAGAAAATTTAAAGTTTGTTACATAAGATTGTTGGCAAGACGAAATAAAATCGTTTCTAAAATTTTCTTTGTGTAGTTTTTTGATAAATTTGGTAAGTTCGTCCGAAGATTGTATAACCATGCCGATAATTTTCATCACATCGTAAAAAACTATGGATATTTCAGATAGATAGGGGAGCCACACAATCCCTGCCCCGCATTTAACAGCTTCTATTCCAGCGGTTGAAGACACGTTCAATGCAACAACGTTTTTGAATTCAAGCATATCCCATTTGTATGAAGTAATATTAATCAAGTTATCTCCAAACAAGGTTTGAAGTTGAACTATTTGAGTATTGGTCAATGGAGTGTTGGGGTGAGTTCTGTAATATATTTTCGATTCGTTCAGGCAATCCTTTAATTCGAACAGGTTTTTGATAATTGATTCATTGATACTGCTATTTGCTTCAAATATAATCAGGAAACCATCCTCTATTGATAACTTTTTTTGTTTTGTGGCTTTTTGTTGGTCTAATGGGATTATTTTGTTTTTATCAATCCCCATTCGTACTAACGTATTAATACTAAAAAGGTCTAATACAATAAAATAATCAGCAATAATTGTATGGTTAAATTTTTCGTACTCTGCAGAAAAAAGACGGTCTTCTGTTCGCAAACTTGTCAGCATGGGACGGCATGTATTACAAATGACTTTGACATGATGACGAAATGCGGCTGTAGCGTTCAGACGTGAAATCCTGTCATTAAGAGTTTGTGTAACAATTAGTAACGATGACTTATGTGTTAAAAGAAAACGATCAAAAACAATATAACGCCATCGCATGGCGGCAAATTGTATCACCGACTGATCTAATGCCAGATTTACAAATAAGTTAGACCGGTTTGGAGATGAGAAAAATATCTTGTAGTTTCTTTTCAGTTTAACGCTGTTTGATATTGCATTATATAAATCTGATAGTTTGGAATAATGATAGAAATCAATTTCATTATCAGTTCTGTTTGACGTGATCCACCTATTGAATAGTAAAATGTGTTTTTGAGGGAGAGCTTCTATCAGTCCTCTATACCTGTTTCCTTTTTGAATCAAAATAAACGGATCTTTGCTTTGAAATGAATTTTTCTTCTTTGCTTTTAAGCTATTAGTTACTAAAAAATATAGAATTGGTATAATGGGGCCTGTATATTTTTTAATTATATTAAAAGACCGACTGCTATAGTAATTAAATGTTCGTTTTATCTTAAAAAGTTTTAATTTTTTAAGGGTTTTGATAAAAGGTTCGGGCACATAAGTATCTACTATTAAATAATCAATATCTTCATTGAAACACAAATGATTTATTAACTGCAATATATAAAATAAGCATACGGTTCCGTACAGCGTGTCTTGCCGAAAATCTTCGTAGGTAATGCACCATAAAAAAACACTGTCAGGGTCATCTTTTATTGGCTTGACGACTTCTGAAAACTGTTTATCAAATTCAACATTAGCCAGTTCCAATAATTCGGCTTGTAAATCTGTTGACAAACAGTCTTTTACAGATTTATCATTTAAGAGTAATGTATATTTTGAATCTGCATTATGTATGATCTTAACAGTGTTCATAAAAAAATTAAATGTTTATGAAAAATCTATAAATTATTTCAGCCATCTGAAAGTCTTCTTCCCAATCAATATCAATTGACCTTATCTTGTCCATTACAAATAAATACGGATGATTGCCGATACGATTACATTGATTAATATATATTTCTCTTTTTGCTATAAACATTACATGATTGATTTCATATAAAGGAGCCAAGTCCTGAGTTCGCGGCCAGGGAATATTTGTAGAATTATTTATTAACTTTCCTTCGCAATTAAGAAGGAAATTTTTCAACTCAATCACACTAACTAACGAATCATAGTTTTCTTTAAGGATTGAAAAATACATCCGAATAGCTCGATCATATATTTCGTGATCAGCAAAAGGGGTAGTAACATGTCCCCAGAGTATATGATGGGCGTCCGTAATGGTCGGAACATAACGAATTAAATCTTGTAAATTTGTAGAATCCAAACAAAGCTCATCGGGACGTTCAATGATACTAAGACGGTCACATTTTTTCTTAAAAGGAATCGCTATTTGTATGGATTCATAATCATTAGTAGATAATATAATCTCATCAATTTGTTCTGTATTAATTAGTTGATTTAACTTATTTGCTAAAAGACCTCCCTCAATACCTGCAAATTTGCGAGTGTTCTTATTATTTACTCGCACACTTCCTTTTCGTACAGGTAAAAAAAATGCTGTTTTTCCCATTCTGTTAATTGATTTAATAATAGTCAGTTATATTCTTTGATAAACTGAATCAATGCTAATTTTATACAATGTAGGTGTAAGTGAAACTAATCGGAAGGGATACTTCTCATTAAAAGCAAAGAAGATATACTCATTTTCAAGCGTTAAATCTCTTTCTTTTTGTGATAAGACGATGTCTTGATAGCCGTCATATCCCACTAAATATACCTTTTTAACACCCATTTCAATTACAACCTGCAATGCAATTGCAGTGCATGAATCCCGATATTTTTCGGTAAAATCGATTTTTACCAATTCGTAGGTTCGATCGCGTACAAGTTCGGGTACTTCTGTTCCCATAGCTCGCGGATAAGGAGGTAAAATACATAACCCGTTGAATTGATTTTGGTTTTCAAATACTTTCAGAACCCTCTTCCCTTCGCTTCCCACTAAACAGAAATATTGAGTATCAGGCAAATCTCTATAATAAACGGCATTTCGAGCGCTTGCATGTATAATGACCGTCGATGGCTGTTGTCGCGCAAATTCCATGATTCCGTCTAAGTGCGTTACTGCTCCGACTCCTCCACCAATGATTATAGCCGATTCATACTGCTGTGGCTGATATGTCGGAAACTTCTTATTGTCGACTATATTTTCCTTCTTATTATCTAATGCGCGTACAATACTATTAAAAGAATAGCGACGGTTACTTACCCACTCCATTACATCCTTCTGTGGCAGTGAATTTGCTCCGGAGATCATATAAGGTAAATTGGTTCCCCAGTGATATTTTTCATGTAAGGTTGTAAAGGATGAAACTGCAGTTTCTAAAACATTAAAATCGACGTCCAAAAGTCCTTTGTGACTCAAAACCGTCAGTAGAAGTTCTGTATTCAGATTTCCCGCGCCTCTGCCCATGCCTAAAATAGTTGTATCAATAAAATCGACCTTTTCTTCAATTGCAATTAACGCATTTGATAATCCCATTTGGAGGTTGTTGTGCCCGTGAAAACCTAAAGGAATTTGTAGATAAGAGCGAATCAAGGCGATAGTATCCTTTACCTCGTGTGGCATAATACCACCGTAAGAATCAACCATACATAATAGATCAACAAGGCCTTTTAGCTGAGGCAATAAACTAATAAAATGAGGATTTTCTTTCCATTTTGACATATACATCACATTAAAACCCAANTCAAAACCGAGATTTTTACAACCTTCGGCTAATAAGAGCGCACGTTCAATATTTTTTGGGTCAATTGCAATTCTTACCAAGTTCACATAATCNCGCACAGGCGCTAATANTGAATGAACNTGCCGAGGTGTGACATTTTTCTCATCAAGCATTACGCTTATTTTTTTGACGCATTTGGAACGAATATCTTTCAATTCATAAACTGGACAAAAGGCATATTTTCCAGAATAATAAGGTGAAGGATTATTACGGTAACCAATTTCCACATAATCAACAGGAAGGTTATTAATAGATTTGATATATTCATTTACCGTTTCTTTATCAAAATCCCAATTGGTATAATACCCTCCATCCCTCAAAGTACAATCTAAAATCTTTAACATAACTCACATTTTTATTTCCCTGCAAATCTTTCCATTGTAACGGTTGTTTTGGAACTAATTCCTTCTCTTTGACAAACTTTTTTCACTGTCAGAAACAATATTTTTATATCTAAACAAAGCGATACATTGTCTACATACCAAACATCATACTTGAATTTTTCTGTCCAGTCGATAGCATTACGTCCATTCACCTGCGCCCATCCTGTTATTCCTGGGCGAATTTCATGACGTCTTTTTTGCTCTTCGTTATATAATGACAAATATTCGACTAACAACGGTCGTGGACCAACCAAACTCATGTCTCCTTTAATAACATTGATTAATTGCGGAATTTCGTCTAAAGATGTTTTACGGATAAATTTACCAATACAGGTTAGTCTTTTCTCATCAGGTAATAATTTACCATGAATATTTTTTTTCTCATTCATGGTTTTAAATTTGATAACGTAAAATGTTTTTTCATTTCTACCCGGACGTATCTGAATAAAGAACGGTTTCCCATTATTGTTAAAAAGTAATACAATTATTAGTATTACAAAGACAGGAGAAAAAGCAATTAATCCAATCAATGAAACAAAAAAATCAAAAAAACGTTTAATAAACTGTTTATATATCACTTTAATAACGAAACTACTTTAAAGTTAATCCGCCATCTAATTTAATAACGCTTCCTGTCATCCACTTAGTAGCATCTGAAAGCAGATATACAGCGGCATAAGCGACTTCTTCAGGAGTACCAAAACGTTTGAAAGGATATTTAGAGATAGCTTGTTGAAGTTGTTCTTCTGTCATTTCACTTTTTTTCAACCATTCGTTGTCAATCATTCCAGGTTCGATGCAATTTACTCGAATTTTTGTTGAACATGTTTCTAATGCCATTACTTTTGAGAACGATTTGAGAGCTCCTTTTGATGCGCAATAAATAGCATTTCCAATTGCGGGATAATCGACGGAAATGGATGAGATAAAAACAACTGAAGATTCAGGATTGAGTTTCTTTCCTTTAAGTAAATAACGAGATAACAAGACGGATGAAACAAAATTTGTTTGCATCACATTTGAAATATTTTTTTCAGTTAGTGCGGATACCGGTATTCTTTTATTTATTCCGGCACAATGTACAACTCCATCCAAAGTGCATAATTTACTAACTAATAATTTTATCTCTTCTTCATTATCTAAATCTGCAATATGATATAAATGATTATTTCCTTCTAAAGCATTGTAAGTATTTAGTAATCTCATTTCATTCCTACCTGAAATTACAAGATATGCGCCCATTTGAGCGCAAACAATAGCAACTGCCTTACCTATCCCGGAAGAAGCGCCTGTTACCAATATACTTTTCTCCTTTAAACTAAAAGGATTCATCATTTATAATTTATATTTCTACAATATCAGGAATAAAACAATTTTCAACATTAACAATTGCTGAAGCCCATGTCATGCCCACGCCGAAAGCAGATAAAAATAATTTCTTTCTGTCCTTCAATTCATTTTTTAGTTCTGAAACTATGGTTAATGGTAACGAAACAGAAGAAGTATTCCCATACTTGGCAATGGTAGACGGCGCTTTTGCGGGGTCTATCTTTAATTTTTTAACCAAATAACTGTTCATGAAATCATTTGCCTGATGGAAAATAAAGTAATCTATCTTTTCTTTTTCAATGCCCGAAAAATCAATCATCTTTTTGAAATCTTTTGGGATTTCTCGTATAACAAAATTGAAAACATCACCTCCATTCATATACCCCTGTTCTTCGTTTCGAATATTACCGAACTCATCCACCACCTTTTCTTTCAAAGTATCCGGAGAACTTGGATTTCGATAGCCTCCTGCATTTATTTTTATCAATGATTCTTTAGAACCGTCTGAATTCATTGAAAAATAACTGTCACCAAATATTTCATTCCGTTCAATGAGCGCAGCCACCCCTCCATCACCAAATAAGAAAGCAGTTTTACGATCCTTAGGTGAATACACTTTTGAACGTGTTTCTCCATCAAGTAACAAAGCCTTCCTCACACTTTGGTGTTGCATAAAGCCGTATACAACCGAAAGACCATAAATAAAACCGGAGCATCCTAAATTTATATCAAAAGCAAAGGTATTATTTGATAATCCTAACCTGTCTTGTAATAAGAGAGAAGTAGCCGGCATCCGATAATCAGGTGTTTGCGTAACAAAAACCAACAAATCTATTTCATTTTTGTCTGATCCTGTTTCTATTATTAGTTTTTCAGCAGCTGCAAAACACAAATCTGATGAGCAGGTATTTTCATCAGCAAATCGTCGCTCTTTTATACCTACTTTATCAACTACCTCCTTCACCTGATCGGCAGGAAAGTATTGCGTATATTCATAATTATTGATAACGGCTTTAGGAACGGCTGCCGCTAATCCTGTTATGCCGATGCCAGAAAATTTCAATAATGCCATGTCAGACTTTTGTTACCGCTTTGAGTAGATCTTCTACTGAAATCAATGTTTTAAAAATATTCGTTTCTATCTGAACATCAAACTCCTCATCGATCATTGCTATTACCGAAAGGTAAGAAAGTGAATCCCAATTTTCATATTCACGAAACTTATCTTCTAACTTGATTTCGTTTACATCCATTTCTAAAATATCTGCCAATAAAGAAATAAATTTTGATCTCATATTTATTTAAAAAAAATTTCAAAAAAAAACGATAACGAAAAGAGATGAAATTTCCGTTGATTATTCGCCATCGTTATATAATTTAGCCGGATTTCCAAAATACAACATCCCATCTTTTGTGTTCCTTAAGACTACACTTCCTGCACCTATCCGTGTATTATTACCAATTTGTAGCCCCTGAAGTACCAATGAACGAGCTCCGAAAAAGTTTTTATTACCTATTGTAACTTCTCCTGAAATTCTGGTATCAGGTTGCATTACATTATAATTTCCTATTTTATCATCATGTCCTAACGAAACGCATCCATTCAAAATATTGAAACTTCCAATTTTGACCCCGCAACTAATTCGGACGCCAAAGCCCACAACATTGCCATGACCCCATTCAATAGCGTTCTCATCAAATAACAACACATCCGGCGCAATAATATTAGGGAAGTAAATATTAGTATTCGTTATTTTTTGCGATAACTCTTCAATGATTTGAGGAGAAGCAATAGCTATAACTACCCCTAATTTGCTGGGAAAACTGTTCAATACTTTCAGGTCACCAATCACGTTTCCGTAGTAATTGCTTGTCCCCTGTGTACGACCATCATCAAAAAAACCCAATAAATGCCATGAAGGTTTCACTTTATTAACAGCGTTAATAATACAAGCTACTTCACGACCAAATCCTCCTGCTCCATAAATTGCAATTTGTTTCATTTATTTCTAAATTGATATATCAAGCGACCTAATTTAACTAATACTGTTCTGTGTTTTGTGAAATCAGATCGCCAAGTTCTTCTGATGTCATAAACTCAACTTCCGACCATTTTTTAATGATTTGAGACAGTAATTGGTTTAATTTATTTAGTCCGTTTCCTCTGTTTTCGGGCTTCAAACTACCGACATAATTTACACGATGAGAGCTTATAGTTGCCGGTTTTTTCCATCGAAATGCAGTATCAATCTCTTTCAGACAATTATTGACCCAATCTGTATTTTTCTGGTGAGTAAGGCTTGAAGGTTCAAAGAAGCAGTTTCTTGTCAGATATAATTGCCCTAAATGATTTTTTTTCCCGATAAAGCGACAATTTGTTCGATATTTATTATTCCCTAGCGGTTCTAATTGTTTTTTTGCTGTACTTATATATTTGATACCATTTTGAAACAAGTCCTTTTCCAACGAATTGTTGAACGGCCCGTTTGGAGGAACAAAAAATCTTGTACGGTAGCCGTAAAGTGTTTCAAACAAATCAAGACCCGTTTGAATCACCTCCTTTAAATAAGAAATATCTCGAACATTATCAATATCAAAAGCTGCCCTGACATTCGGCATCTTTTCCCTGTATAAACTTTTATTTACAAAAGGTACACCATATTCAAAAATTGAATGTATAGTTTTATCATTGTTTTTTAACAGTTTCATCCATCGTTGAACATTCAGATGTTCTCTTCCGTGAAAAACGGGAACAAACAATCTTTTTTCAATTCCTTCTTTCCAAAAATCATAAACTCTTTCACGACCTCTATATTTCTTACATGTTTCAGTGAATAATTCATATTCATATCGGCTGTAATCATTTTCTTTAATTTTTATAAAATCAGGATTGGCGACAACATTAACTCCAGTCATTACTGGAACTCGCCCGGTGGAATCTTTATGTTTAGATAGAACTTCAAACAATAATTCCATGTCTTCATTCGATTCCAAACAATCATAATTCAAAAAATGATTGTTGGTAAAATCAAATCCCAAGTAAGTTAATTTATTATAAGCGTCGTTTGATGACATATTAACAGAACCCCAATCATCGCTCTCAATTATCACGATTTTCTTTTTCGTTCTGAATCCGGGAATATTTTTAATATTAAGTCTAAAATCTTTTGTAGAAAACATTTGATATTTAAATATTTATATTTATATTCAACATTTCTTCATAAATATCCGCCATTTTTTTAAGCGATTTTTCCAGCCTGAATTTTTGAGCATGAACATTAGCTGCTTTACCCATATCTATTTTTTTTTGTGAATTTTCATATAGATCTAATGTATACTTTACAAAATCACCTAAATCATTTTGTTTAAATAAAAAACCTGTTTCGCCATGTATTACTAACTCTCTGTGCCCTCGATCTTGAGTTGCAATTACAGGCAAATTGCATAACATAGCTTCAGCTAAAGATAACGGCATACCTTCACGACGACTCGAAGATACGCCGACATCGCACATCGGGAACAATCTGTCTAAATCAAACCTGAAATCTAAGAAATCAATATACTTATTAGCTCCAATAGAATTAGTATATTTCTGAACAGTATTTTTCAAAACGCCTCTTCCTACGAAAAGAATTTTAAAATCTTTCACTTTATTAGCTAATACAATTGAAGCGTCAACTAAAAATTTATGATTTTTACCGTATGTAAATTCCGCAACATAAATCATTAAAAATTGTTTTTCATTATACCCTTCTTCAACTCTATTTTTTTTGCCATGTTCAATATCTGCATTAACAAATCTCTTTGTATTAATTCCGATACCGTTTATAAAGTAAGTTTTTTTATTTTTAAATCCACTAGTA
>JGI24702J35022_10001149_pt1 | contig 16446 bp, 18 predicted proteins | sample TergutTh196P4_FD_35022 | JGI IMG/M metagenome (IMG submission 35022)
TATGATAAGCCTTATGATAATGAGGATAAAACAACGCCTTTAATGTATGCCGTAAGCGATTCAATGGTCAATGAACCGAAAGTGATACAAGCTCTTATAGACGCGGGCGCGGAAGTTAACGCTAAAAACGCGATAGGAAATACGCCATTGTTGATTGCCGCGCGGTTTTCTTGGCTTAAGCCTGAAAATTTGGAAATCTTAATTAAATCAGGCGCAAATATTGAAGAAAAAAATAAAGACGGATATACTCCGTTAATGGTAGCGGTAAGAAATGAAAGAGCCGAAAACATTCTTGTTTTAATAAAAGCCGGAGCAGACATTAATGCCGCTTATGATAAGCCTTATGATAATGAGGATAAAACAACGCCTTTAATGTATGCCGTAAGCGATTCAATGGTCAATGAACCGAAAGTGATACAAGCTCTTATAGATGCGGGCGCGGAAATTAACGCTAAAAACGCGATAGGAAATACGCCATTGTTGATTGCCGCGCGGCACTCTTGGCTTAAACCTGTAAATTTGGAAATCCTGATCAAATCAGGCGCAAATATTGAAGAAAAAAATAAAGACGGGTATACTCCGTTAATGATAGCGGTAAGAAATTCAAGAACCGAAAGCGCTCTTATTTTAATAAAAGCTGGAGCAAATGTTAATGTTTCCGTTGATGAAAATAAAATAACGCCTTTGATGTATGCAATGAGCCGTGATGTAAGCGCTGACCCTGTTGTTATTAAAGCCCTTGTTGATTACGGCGCGGACATTAATGCAAAAGACGCAAAAGGTCAATCTGTTTTTGATTATTCGCAAAAATCTTCTTCAAAAGAAAAAGTAGAAAAATATACTCAGATTTTACTTGACGCAAAAAATAAAAAATAGTCAGGACGTGTTAACACGTCCTTTGCGGCTGAGGCAGTATCAAGTTTTGGAATTATTTGAAGTTGAAAGAAGCGTGCAAAAAACGGGCTTGATAAAAGTTCAGCATGTGCAAAAAATGTACAAGTTCAATAGGTAAAGGAATCAAAATGGCAAAACGCGATTATTATGAAGTTCTTGGAGTAACAAAAACGGCGGCGGTTGACGAAATTAAGTCGGCGTACAGAAAGCTGGCTTTGAAATATCATCCGGATAAAAATCAGGGTAACAAAGAAGCCGAAGAGAAGTTTAAAGAAATAAACGAAGCTTACGAAGTTTTGTCCGACGGACAAAAAAAGCAGCAGTACGATACTTTCGGTCACGCTGCGTCGGGCGCGGGCGGCAATCCGTTCGGAGGGGGAAATCCTTTCGGCGGAGGCGGATATACTCAGTATTCCGGCGATATGGGAGATATTTTCGGCGATATATTCGGAGACATATTCGGCGGGCAGAGAGGCGCACGCGGCAGCAGACAGAAAACCGGCGAAGATTTAAGATATGACATCGAAGTCTCATATCTCGACGTAATGAGAGGCGCTGAAATTTCTTTGAACATACCTAAAAAAGATATTTGTTCTTCCTGCGGCGGAAGCGGAGCTAAAGACGGAGCAAAACCGAAACAATGTCCCACGTGCAGAGGCGCGGGACAGGTAAGATATTCACAGGGTTTTTTCTCTTTTAATCAGGAATGTCCAAAATGCAGAGGAAAAGGAAGCGTAATAGATAATCCATGTTCCGTATGCAGGGGCGAAGGAACGATAAAAAAACAGCATACTATGAAAGTAAAAATACCGGCAGGCGTGGACGAAGGAACTTCTCTGAGAATTGCCGGAGCGGGCAATGCCGGCCCGAACGGCGCTCCTTCCGGAGATTTGTATGTGGTAGTGCATATGAAAAGGGAAGCGAATTTCAGAAGGGACGGCGATAATTTATATGCGGAAGCTAAAGTTTCTTTTTCGCAGGCGGCCGTCGGAGCAGAGCTTGATATCCCAGTAGTTGACGGGACCGTAAAAGTTAAAATTCCTTCTTCAACGCAGCCCGGTATGACATTAAGGGTTAGAGAGCAGGGTTTCCCTAAACTCGGGAGAAGCGACCGGCGCGGCGATTTATATGTTAAAATAAATGTGGAAGTGCCAAGATCTATGAATGACGTTCAAAAGAAAGCTCTTTTTGAATATGCCAAAACCATGGGTGAAGTCCCAAAAGACGCCGTTTATCAAAGCGATAATTTTTTTAAAAAGATTTTTGGGAAATAAATTAAAAAAAAGAGTGAAGAGTGGAGAGTGAAAAGTGAAGATAAGGAGTTTTGCCTCCGGCAAAACAGATAAATAGGTTTTCGCAAAGCGAAAACACAATATCTCCACTCTCCACTCTGCCGTTAAAAGGAGATGTTATGCACGTAAACGGACAGCAAATAACCGTAAAAAATAAAATTTCTTTAAATGAATTTCTAAAAAAAGAAGGGTATGATACGCAAAGAGTGGCTGTTGAAAAGAACGGGATCATTATACCAAAAAAATCTTTTGAAACAGAAATGCTTTCCGATAATGATAAGCTTGAAATCGTTTGCTTTGTCGGAGGAGGCTGAGAAAAAATGCAAACTCACGATGAATTGGAAAGCGCAATAACGGCGCGAAATATTTGCGGCATTCAGGGAAAGCTAAAGTCCGGAAAAGTTGCAATAGCAGGTTTGGGAGGGCTTGGCTCAAATATTGCCGTAATGCTTGCCAGGATCGGCGTGGGAAAACTGCTGCTTGTGGATTTTGACATTGTAGAACCGAGCAATTTAAACAGACAGCATTATAATTTAACGCATTTAGGAATGTTGAAAACCGAAGCGCTTAAAAGCCAGATCGAAAAAATAAATCCGTTTGTTGAAACGGAAATTTGCACCGTAAAAGTGACGGAGGATAATGCGGCGGAAATTTTTAAAGATTATCCTATTGTCTGCGAAGCGTTTGACAAGCCGCAGGATAAAGCAATACTTGTAAACGCGCTGCTGGAGAAAGGCGGGAAAAAGATTATAGCTGCATCAGGAATGGCCGGCTATGACAGCGCTAATAAAATAAAAACAAAGCAAATGCTTAAAAATCTTTATGTATGCGGCGATTTTGAGCCTCCGGCACAGGAAGGCATAGGCTTTATGTCCCCGAGAGTCATGATATGCGCAGGACATCAGGCAAATATGGCGCTAAGGCTTTTGCTTAATATTGAAAATAAAGAGTGAAGAGTTGAGGGTCAGGGGGACGGAGGAATTGACCACGTTGTTTGTGGTAAATTGCTCCGTCCCCCTGACACGCCAGCACAGCAGAGAGATAATAAAAAAAGAGTGAAGAGTGGAGAGTGAAAAGTGAAGATACGGAGTTTTGCCTCCGGCAAAACAGATAAATAGGTTTTCGCAAAGCGAAAACACAATATTTCCACTCTCCACTCTGTCGTTAAAAAGGAAATCAAAATGAAAGATACTTTAGTTATCGGCAATAAAGAATTCAATTCCCGTTTTATTTTAGGGTCGGGGAAATTTTCGCTTGATATGACAAAAGCTGTCATAGAAAACGGCGGCGTAGAAATGGCGACGCTTGCTCTCAGGCGCGCAAATAGCGGCGGCAAAGAAAATATTTTAGATCATATCCCTAAAGGCATTACGCTTTTGCCCAATACTTCAGGTGCGAAAAACGCTCTGGAAGCAGTGCGCATAGCAAGGCTTGCAAGGGAACTTGGGTGTGGCGACTTTGTAAAAATAGAAGTAATAACCGACTCAAAATACCTTTTGCCCGATAATTATGAAACAATAAAAGCAGTCGAAATTTTAGCAAAAGAAGGGTTTATAGTAATGCCGTATATGTATCCTGATTTAATAGCTGCAAGACATATGGTCAATGCCGGCGCTGCGGCGGTCATGCCGCTTGGCGCGCCCATTGGCAGTAACAAAGGGCTTTTGACAAAAGATTTTATTAAAATTCTTGTTGATGAAATAGACTTGCCGGTCATTGTTGACGCAGGCATTGGCAGGCCTTCGCAGGCTTGTCAAGCTATGGAACTCGGCGTTGCAGCGGTTATGGCAAATACCGCAATTGCGACTGCAAATGATGTTGGAATGATGGCATGCGCGTTTAAGCTTGCCATAGAATCCGGAAGAAAAGCATGGCTTGCCGGCCTTGGCAGGGTTTTAGAATATGAAGCGGAAGCCTCAAGCCCTTTAACGGGTTTTTTGGAGGACTGAAATGGAAGTTATCGAATCCGGCATTATGGAAAAAGTGTTAAGCCAAACCAAAGCGTATGATTATGAAAAATACACTGCGTATGACGTAAAAAACGCGCTTAATAAAGACGTCTTGACATTTTACGACTATGGCGCGCTTTTGTCGCCGGCAGCGGAAAATTTTTTGGAAGAAACGGCAAAACGGTCAAAAATTGAAACAAGAAAACATTTTGGCAATTCCGTCAGTCTTTATACGCCGCTGTATATCTCAAACTTTTGCGAAAATCACTGCACATACTGCGGATTCAACTGTGAAAACAACATAGTCAGAGGCAAGCTCTCAGTTGAAGAAATCGACAATGAACTAAAGGCGATCTCCAAAACGGGATTGAAAGAAATTTTACTATTGACGGGCGAATCCCGGACGCAGTCAAACCTTGAATATATCGGCGAAGCGGTAAAACTTTCAAAAAAATATTTTTCAACGATCGGGATTGAAATTTATCCTTTAAATACTGACGAATATTCATATCTTCACCAATGCGGCGTTGATTTTGTCAGCATTTATCAGGAAACTTATGACACGGATATATATGAAAAGCACCATCTGAGCGGGCCAAAACGGGTGTTTGATTACCGTTTTCACGCGCAGGAACGCGCAGTGAAAGGCGGTATGAGAGGCGTCAGCTTCGGATCGCTTTTAGGTTTGGGGGATTTTCGCAAGGACGCTTTTTCGACGGGTATACACGCGTATCATCTGCAACAAAAATATCCGCATGCCGAGATATCCTTTTCCGCTCCAAGAATACGGACATATATAAATAATTCGGGTATTGATATACACGGCGTCGGTGAAAAACAGCTTTTACAGGTATTGCTGGCTTATAGAATTTTTATGCCGTTTGCGTCGATCGTTATTTCAACCAGAGAACGCGCGGGTTTCAGGGATAATATAATAGGATTGGCCGCAAATAAGATCTCAGCCGGAGTAAAAGTAGGCGTAGGCGGGCATGATACGGAAAAAAAAGGCGATGAACAATTTGAAATATCAGACGCAAGAGACGTTTCCCAGATACATGCGATGATACTGCATAAAGGGCTTCAGCCTGTTTATGCGGATCATATCAGAATATAATAAAAAGTGTGGAGTTTGAAGTGTGGAGAGTGAAGTTGACGACACTGCCGTTTGCCGTTCACTCCACTCTCCACACTTCAAACTCCACACTGTAGTTAAAAGGGGTAAATCGTGAATAAAACGGATTTAACATTGTATTTTGTTACAGACAGTACGGGTATGGATGAAAAAGATTTTCTGGAAATTGTAAAACAGGCATGTGACGGAGGCGTAACTCTTGTCCAACTGCGCGAGAAAGATAAAGATGGGGGGGAATATTTAAATCTTGCCCAAAAAGTTAAACAAATAACGGATCAATACGGCATTCCTTTGATAATAAACGACAGGGTCGACATTGCAATGGCAATAGACGCTGCAGGTGTTCACGTAGGCCAAAGCGATATGCCTGTTTATGCTGTCCGTAAGTTAGTCGGCGCAAATAAAATAATCGGCGCAACGGTCAAAACAGTCGAACAGGCGCAGAAAGCAAAAGCAGAGGGCGCAGATTACCTAGGAGTCGGAGCTATTTACCCTACAACCACAAAAGTTATTACGGTTATTACAGAAGTATCAACATTAAATGAAATTGCCGCTCAAACAAACATGCCGGTCGTTGCCATTGGCGGGTTAAACGATTCAAACATGCACGTACTATACAACAGCAAAGCCGATGGAATAGCCGTAGTTTCGGCAATAATGAAAAGCAAAAACCCATGCGATACCGCTAAAAAATTAAAAAAACAGGTTTTAGAGAATTTTAGAAAGAAATAAGCACTTTACCTTAGCAGCAAAGCCAGAATATGCCGAAATCACTGCCAAAAATCTTAATTTATTCATTTGTTTGATTGATTTTGAAGGGGAAAAAATAATATTTTCCTAAGGTTTTATTTAAAAATTATAACTTTTGTATCCAAAAATCAAAAAATAGTGGATTTTAATTATTCTAAATTATTTTTAGGGGATATCAAAGTACCTTAAAATTTAAAAAATTAAGGTTTTGAAAATACCTTAAAACAGAAATTCTCAAAAACGCTAAAAACCGCAAAAATATAAAAAACAGAAAAAAACGAATATCTTTTACTTGCAAAAAACATGCCAAGAAAAATCCTTAATTTTAAAAAATTTAAAAAAATCAAAAAAAATTTTCTCTAAATTTTTGCCCAAAATCCTAAATTTTGCTCTATCTAAATGTCCGATAAGATATAATTTGTTTACTTTTAAGAACACATAATCAGCGTCAATAAAATCAAAAATAAGAGAGTAACAACCAAGAATTTATACATGACACCTTTTACAAAATAAAATCTTTGGTGTCAATAGGCGTTATATATCAAGTCTGTATAACGCCCAAAAAAAAACATGCTTAAAATCAAATTTACATTGATAAATAAGCATAATTTTTTTTACGATCGGAAATGTGAAATATTTGTGAAATTTTAAAAAAAAGATCTTTTTTTTTAAGATTGTCAGAGACAACCCCGCACGCCGGAACTTGTCGACACTGTCGCTTTCGCTACGCGATCGCTCCGGTTGTCTCCAACATCCGGCTAGGGGCAGGGTTTTCTCCGAACCTCTTTTAACGTAGGAAGATTTTGCGTTGCAAAATCTAAAGGTGACTACGTCACACGGTACTAACTACAACGACGCTACGGACGCTTAGCGTCCTATATTTTCAACGTTCCGTTGAAAATCGTAGAAACCCCCAAAGTAAAAGAATACCCCCTATTGAGGGGGTATTCTTGGAACAGCAGAATATAAAAGAAAAGTCAATCAGATAATCTCTGAAGGAAAGGAAACATATTCATAAACTGCTGAATTAAACCACGACGCCAGTCAGCTTCACGAAATTGTCCAGTACGTTCATAAAACTCAGTAGAATTTTGCATATCCTTTAATTGAGCTTTAACTAAATCAGTCTTAGTACGAACATTTTGTGCGACAGCAAGCTGAGTATAAGCTTGGTTTTGCAACAAATCATTTTGAATAGTCATATTCTTATAACCCTGATAACGAGCCATAGCACCAAGAGCGTCAGACGCAGAATTGGGTACATTAGGAACTTGTCGAGGAGAGACAGATGCAGAACCAGAAGGAACATTAGCACCTTCACCCAGAAAAAACTTAGGATTCAAACCGGCTTCCTCTAGACGTCTAACTTGATTAACAGGAAGATTCCACTCGTTCTGATATTGCATAAGTTTCTTATTATTATAATATTGCTCTGTAGCTGAATTGCCAGCTAAATAATCTTGCAAACCAACACTAGCTAATCCACCAGCTGCAGCTATTATTGCAGGCCATACCATTTCAATCACTCTCCTTTCTTTTCTTCTGAATCAACAGGCGTTGACGTTTGATCTCCTGAAGCTGCATTCTCTGAAACAATGGCATTTCCGTCGGAAACATCGATTTTTTCCGAGACAGATTCTGAACCAACGTCTTCATGCATATACGAATCATATTCAGAAACCTCCTCAATAACAATATTATCCTCAACAGACTTATCAGGATCGAAATCAATAATATCGTCTCCATCACGATATAACAAACTCATATCGCCGTCAAGAATGCGCTTAAAAACAACATCTGGAGGAACATAACCTGAAGAATCGACAAAATCTTCGTCACAATATCGTTCAGGACTAGCACCAGAATATGTAGACGAATCAAAAACAACAAAAGCATATTTACTTTTTACCATTTTAACCTCACTTATGATCAGTAAATTTTGCCATACCCGACTTAGGAAGGGGAAGAGAAGCGGTAACCATATTATAACAATGATATACAACCGTATCACGAGAAGGAACCGCAAAAACACGATCTTCGTCAGGATTACACTCAACAAAATCACGATTAATAGAAATAACTTCAGTAGTATCCCTACCTAAATGCCAAAAGGCTTGATCAACTGGTGCATTAGGACGCATTTCGCCACAATAATAACTTCTAATGTGTCTGTGGTGCTCATTACGAGGCACAAAACCAAGAACAGTCCTCAAAGCTTCTCCAGGAGTTGTAGTACGTAATTCTTGACGCAAAACAGGATCGTCTCCCAAGAAATTAAACTCCGGAAGAATAAAATCAGTTAACGTAGTCAGTCGATACATCTTATCCAATCCACCGGAGTACGTGGCTTTAGGCATGATACTCATAAGCGTAATAACAACACAGTCCTCGTCGAAAAAATGATTGATCTCATTAGAAGCGATCAACGCACGACCAAGACCTGCACGATTTGCCTGTGGACTACCACCAGAACCAACGGTCGTCTGAGAAGTTTGAACAACCTCAGGCATAGAAACATAACCTTTACCGCCACCTAAATACTGTGGGAGCTGTAAAGTTTCGTCACGGGGGGCGCAACCAAAATGAGTACGCAAATGCTCATTATAGCGACTACCACCAATATTTTGTTGCTCTCTAAAACCTTGAAGCTGATATGCTAATGTTAAATCACGAACAGAAGGAATATTACCACCGACAGCTTGAGGAATTTGAACAGCGCCACCCTTTTGAGGAGAAGGCAAGACACGCATAAAATAATCGTCTGCAGGCCAACAACGCTTTCTGATAGCATACATTAATTGATCGTCATCACCAGGAACATCAGCATTCCATAATCCACCATTAAGTTGAGGAGAATTATTTTTAAATATAGTTCCAATATAATGCTGATGTCGATAAAAAGTATCATAAACCATCATATATGCACGAAGAGGAAAAGCAGAAGCACGAAGCTCACTATAATTCTGTACACCAGGATTACCGCCAGCAGTAAAACGAGTATCTATTGGATAACCCAAATAATCAAGAACCGTCGACGACAAATTCAAAGGATTAGAACGCTCAGGCTGAACTCCAATATAAGGGGGTTGATAATTGCTATCCGGATTAGTAATATAAGACACAAAATTATCGTCTGCATTCGCAGAATTACGCCACAAAAGACGTAAAGGAACTTTCCACGTATGAAGAGAAGCAGTAATAGTATGCTGCAAAGGTCTTATCGTAGGTTCCAAACGAATATCAATAGCTTGCTTGATATTCAATTTAGTCCTCGGAGGAACAATACGACAAAATACAGGGTATAACTTACCCATACGACAAGTACCTATAACTTCGTGGTGATTTCTATGAGTACTCTGAACACCTCTCAAACCTTTCATTTTTTTTCTAAACATGAGTTTGCCCCTTAAATTCTCCACGTGATATAGCTTCTTTAATATCAGACTCTACATTATTAACATTAGACGGAACAGTTTTAATAGAACCGCCAGAAAGAAAATACTTGTGATAAATCAAAGAAGCGTCTTTAAAACCTAAATTCAAAACACCCATTAAAGTATGTACTTTTTTAACATGAAGTAAATTTCTTTCCTCAACAGATACTTCAGGCTTTGAATGAATTGAATCTAAATTCATGAACATATCGAGAATAATTGTTATAATTTCCGGTGCAAGATACAAATTATCACTATTAGGTTTGTTTCTCAAAAACAAAGAGAGAAACGGAATTGCCGACAATAAAACTTTTAAAATTTTTTTCATTACACAACCCTCCTATATTTATGAAACACACATTAAAATTTCTACGCTTTCTTATAATGCATAACCTCCTCTCCTTCTTATTTTTCCGACGGAACGAAGCCGTCTGAACATACTTTTACGCCTGCCTTTGAAAATTCTCCTTCTTCTTCTAAAAGCCATACTAATCACCTCCTTTTTCTACGTTCTTTAAGTTCCTTACTCCTGCCTCTAAATCCAAACGGTTCTATACAACCAACCGGAAACAGCTGAATATGAAAACGAGGGGGAGAAAGCAAACGCTCAATATCAATCAAAGGATTCTTTATAAACATTCTTTGTGCTCTAACATAGGCAATGCGGAAAGCCTTAACGGAATCAATTAAAAATGCTTTAGAACCAGACTTAAAATGATTAAGTACTTTTTTTATCCAAACAGACCTAAATATCCAATCTTTTAAATATTGCTTAATATATGAACGAAAACGGGAAACATTATGAATTTTCCGACGAGGAAACATTAAAGAAGACATCAGCTTTAACTTTTGATGTTTACAAACTTCATAACCAATAATAGGTCTACGACTCATGGTGGAAACAGTATCACAATCATAAACTCCAGCGACATAACGGGCTACATAATATGCGTTTTTAGGATCAAAAACTTTTAACTTAATAAAACCAAATGAATCATAAACTTTCTTCTTCTTATCAGTCATAACAGCCCATGATTGCCAAACTTTTTTCTTTTCTCTCATGGATACGCCGAATAAAATAAAATGATAATGAAGACGTCCTTTTTTATCACCAAACTGAGAAACAGCAAAATAACGCAACGGGCGGGGATTGACTTTTCTAAGACGTTTCAAAAACAACTGGATCGAAGAGATATGTTTTTTTTTATCTCTTGGATTTTTTGGAAGATACTTTTCATTATACGTAAGCGTTAAAAACGTGACATATGTATGACATACGGATTCATGAATTATACGGCGTGCCCATTCATTAGCGCGGTTACAACGGCAAGCAAAACATTGACCGCAGGGCACAGGAGTTACACAATCTTTAATAAACATTAAGTTATAGCATTGCATAAAATGTCCGATAAGATATATTATGAAAATGAAAGTAAAAACAATAAGCAGGAAAAAGAAACGACCCTGCACATATGGACGTAAAAACAAACATTGCAGGGGACAAAATAGAACAACAGAATATAAAAAATAGTCAAATGTATTACTAAGCAAAAAGGAAAAAAAATGTGTATGAATCCCAAATATGCAATAAAACAAAAAGACACATCGATATATAAAGGAAGATTAAGAAAAAACAAAATCAAAATAATAAAAGAAAAAGAATATTGGAATGAAAAAAAATATATAAAAGAAGAAAAAATGATAATAGACTGTAAAAAATGCGAAGAATGCAGAGCAAAAAAAGCAAAAGACTGGGCGACAAGAGGATATATGGAAAGCAAAACATCGACGAAAAGCATGTATATAACACTATCATACGACGGAAAAAATCTACCACTAACAAAAAAAGGAAGGCCTACACTAAAAAAAGAAGACGTGACAAAATTCAAGAAAAGATTAAGAAAATACATATCGGGAAATAATAAAACATCAACGACAATAAGAACACTGGAATGCGGAGAATACGGAGCTAAATACGGCCGACCGCACTATCACATGATAATATGGGGATATAAAATTGACGATTTGGTTTTTTTCAAAAAAAACAAATACGGAGACCCACTATATATAAGCAAAAAAATGGAAAAAATATGGGGAAACGGATTCGTAACAATAGGAATACCAAACTATGAATGTATAGGATATGTAGCAAATTACTGTCAATCTAAAATAAATAAAGAAAAAATCACAGACGAGAGAACACCGGAATATATAAACATGAGCAGAGGAAAAAATAACAGCATAGGAATAAAATATTGGAATGAAAACAAAGAAAAAATCAAAGAAAATAAATACATACTAGTAAAAACAATAAAAGGAATACGGGTGAGAAACATACCAGAATATATATCGAACAAATGGAAAAAAGAAGTACTCGAAGAAGCGGAGTCATGCATAGAATTATACGAATACATGAAGAAAGCAAAAATATTAAGAAAACAAGAGGAAAAAATAAACAAAATAATAAAAGAGATGAAAGGCAAAATCACAGACGAAATAAAAAACAAATACATAAAAAATCACACATATTTAGCAAAAAAACACGCAAACGAAATATCAGAAATATTATACATAAATCAAATATCATATGAGAATTTAATAAAAAGCGACTGGAAAAAATTTAAAGAAGAAACGAAAAAAATTGCAGAAGAACAAATCAACGAAGAGCTAAAAAAGACAAACTTAAAAAAAGAAGAATATTACAAAATGAAATCAAATTCCAAAAATAAATTTTTGGAAAATAAAAAAAAGGAGAGAAACCGTGAAATTACAATACAAAGGAGTATTATATGGAAACGAATATAGACATCACAAAGGAAAGGGGGTGGTAATAATAGAAATAGACGGAGAATACAAAGAAATAGACGTAACAGACTATATATTTATAGAACAAATAGCAAAAGAAAAATCACGAACAATATGCAAAAAAGAAACAATGGAGGTAATAAAAAAATGGAACAAAATAAAAGAAGAATACGAATCATTAAAAAAATAATAGAAATAATAAAAATAGCAGCAACCGTGTATGCAGCTATTAAAAAAAAATAGGAGATAAAAAAATGGAAGAAAAAATAAAAGAAATAAGAATAATGGTGGCAATAAAAGACAGGCACACGGGATATTTAACAATATTCACGACGAAAACAGAAGGAGAGGCGATAAGAAGCTTTGCAGAGGCGTGCGAAAAACAAGAACTATTTAAAAGAAATCCAGAAGATTTTCAGCTAGACATGGTGGGGAAATTCGACGTAATATCCGGAACAATAACACCAGAAATAAAAATGTTATCCACGGCTATGACGTGGGTAAAAGCCGAGAAAAAAAAGGTCGACGGCAAATAAAAAAAAGCAGAGGGGGGACAGTGAACACGGACACTGTCCTCTATTATTTTAAAAAAAAGGAGAAAAAAAATGAGTAACAGAAAAAAAATAGTAAACAACACGAAGGACGCAGGGATATTCAGAAGAACAGCGAACACAACAAAAAAAGTAAATATCGGAGCAAGCAGAAGACGCGGTGGAAGGAGATTCTAATGAATAAAAAAAATTGGGGAAGTCCATACGATAGAAATCAAAGCAAAGGACAAGACATAGGAACACCAGAAATAACGATAAAAGGGAAAAAAATAAAAGTAAAAGATTGGATAAATGAAGGAGCGGACGAGGCCGGACTATATGCAACATTAGAAAAATATGGAACGATAAATGTAACAAAAACAGTCGAAGACGAAATTTACGGCGAGATAGAAAATATGGATTTGCTAACAGCAACAAAAAAACTTGAAGAAGGAGAGAAAATCTGGAAAGAACTGCCACTAGAAATAAGAAGAGAATTCGGACACGACAAAAAAAGATTCATAGACGAAGGTCAAGAATGGGCAAAAAGAAAAACCAAAGAAAACAAAGAAGCATACGAAAAAGAACAGGCAGAAAAACTAAAAAAGGAGGACGAAGAAGAACAAGAAAAATTCAACAAAAGAAGAAAAAACTACGAAAAGTCCAAAGAAAAGTAAAAAACGACCGCCGGAAACACACCTAATTTCAACGATCAGGAGAGCAAAGGTATAAAACAACCTAAAAAAATAAAGGAGATAAAAAACATGAGCAGAAACGAAAACGGAAGGTTCGACAAAGTACCGCACCAACCAACAGGAAGAAGCACAATGACAATAAAACACACACACAAAACAAGCTTTAATATGGGATTACTAATACCAATATACATAGACGAGATACTACCAGCAGAAAGTAGAAGCACGAGTCTAAGTTTCGTGTTAAGGATGATAAACCCGCCAAAAACACCGACGATGGACAACTTATATATAGACATCTATGCATTTTACTCAGCCTCAAGATGGGCATGGGAACATTGGAGAGAATTAATGGGAGAAGCAAGAGACACAGCATGGATAGCGACAACGGAATACGAAGTGCCACAAATGATTGCACCTGCAACAAATGAAGTCAAGAAAGGAGACCTGGCAGATTATTTTGGATTCCCACTTGGATATAAAGGAGAGTTAGGAAGTGCAATACCGTTTCGACACTATATAGCAACATGGAATTGGTTTTTCAGAGATCAAAATTTAACACCGCCAATACCAGAAGAAACGGGAGACGCAAACCACAATATAATAGTAGGAAGTGTGTATGAAAAACCGTTACCGGTTTATAAATTTCACGATTATTTTACAAGCTGCTTGCCGTCAGCACAAAGAGGAACACCGGTAACAATGCCATTAGGAACAACGGCACCAATAAAAGCAAATCAAACTGAAATACTAGGCGGACCAAGCAGCCCAATAATATTCAGAGCAACAGACGGAAGTTTACTACCACAAGAATCGACAGCAAGATTTGTAACACCCTTGGGAACAAATGGATCATATCTAGCAAGTTATGCGACAACACCGGTTTCAGGATACCAAGGAGTGTATCCAACAAATTTATATGCAGACCTAACAGCAGCAACGGCAGCAAGCCTAAATGCACTTCGATATGCAGGAGCATTACAATTAATAATGGAAGCAGACGCACGAGGCGGAGCAAGATACGACGAACTAATAAAAAACATGTTTGGGGTAATAGTACCAACAGAACAATGGAGACCAGAATATCTGGGAGGACAAAGAATACCAATAAACATAACACAAGTGCTGCAAAGCAGCGAAACATCAAACACACCACTAGGTACGACGGGGGCAATGTCAATAACAGCCGATACACAACATCTATTTACCAAATCGTTCGTAGAACACGGATTCATAGCAATATATGCAGCAATAAGAGCAGACCACACATATCAACAAGGTATAGAAAGATTTTGGAAAAAGAAAAAACGATTTGACTTCTACGTGCCACCACTAAGACATATAGGAGAGCAGCCACGATATAACTACGAAATATTCGCAACAGGAACAGCGTCAGACAATGCAATATTTGGCTATCAAGAAGCATGGGCGGAACACAGATATAAACCAAACAGAATATCAGGAGCGCTGAGAAGCACATACATACAATCAATGGATATATGGCACTATGGAGATCACTATAGCACAACACCGACGCTGAGCAATGAATTTCTAAAAGAAACAACAATGTTTGTTGATAGAACATTACAAATACCAAGCACAACAGAAGATGTATTTATAATGGACTGTCTATTCACGAGCAAAGAAACGAAACCAATGCCAATATACTCAATACCAGGACTATTCGACCATTTCTAAAAAAAAACGACCGCCGGAAACACACCTAATTTCAACAATCAGGAGAGCAAAGGTATAAAACAACCTAAAAAAATAAAGGAAATAAAAAAACATGGGAGACATATTCAGCGCAGCAACACAGGCAGCAGTAGGAACACTAGACATAGGAGCACAGCTAGGCGGAATGTGGCTAGGAGCAAAAGAAAACGAAATAACAAGAGATACAAACAGAAGGGAGGCAGAAAAACAAAGAGAATGGGAAGAAATGATGTCTGCAACTCAAGTACAAAGAAAAATGGCAGACATAAAAGCAGCAGGGCTAAATCCAAGAGTAGCAATGGCAGAACAGGGAATGCAAGGAGCGATGGCAGGAACAGGTGCAGCAGCAAACACAGGAGCACCGAACACATCGTACAAATTATCATTGCTAGAAGCAGTAGAGGCAGCTAAAGGGGTCAAGGAAGGAAAATTGCTAGACGAACAAGCAAAACTAACAAGAGAAGAAGCAAATTTAACAAGTAACTCAGCAGAAACAGAAAGAATTAAACACAATCAAATGATGGTGGGATTCCAAAAAACATATAAAGAAATAGAAAAACTAGAGCAAGAAGTGAAGTGGCTTGAAAAAGAAAACCACTATGCAGCAGCAAGAGAAAGAAGAGAAAGAATAAATATGTACTGGCAGAACATAAATAAATCGTTAGGAATATTAGCAGGAGGAACACTAGGGGGGTTAGCACTAAACAGAATGCCAAATTCAGCAATGCGAGGAGCACAAAAAATGGTATCAGGAACAGATTAAACTGATTCAAAGAAAAGAACAGAGCACAAAGTGTCAGTGGGGCGGATAAGACCAAGTAATAACACGCCCCACTGATTTTAAAAAAATCAGTTGACAAAAAAACAAAAATAAAGTATAAAAAAAACATGACAATACAAAATATAATAAATTTCATAACAGACTTTGAAAAAATAGAACCATATATATTTCCAATATGGTTAATAATTATGACAATATTTGCAATGCTAATGATAATACTATTAATTAAAACAATATTTAAAAACTAAAAAATCAAAAAAAAGAAGCAAAAATCATATTAAACTCCAAAATAAAATGTGTCCGATAACATATATTATGTTAAGTACGAGAGGTATTTGGGTAGGTTATTAACATTAAAGTTATTTGTTATGTATATCAAAATAATACTTATAAATATAAATAATTATTAGTTGTGCGATAATTTACTTTAATAGTTATTAACTATCACTCACATATTTACATAAATAT